>OCVV011313624.1_pt1 | contig 40574 bp, 31 predicted proteins | sample 1539721 | NCBI WGS metagenome assembly OCVV01 (sample SAMN02144230, study PRJEB22623) | gut metagenome | biome: sheep rumen | host: Ovis aries | place: New Zealand | reverse complement strand
GCTGCAGGCTTCACAGATGACGGTATCCCGATCATGAACGAAGCGCTTCTTCGCGAAGCCATGCATGTCTGCGCGGCACTGGATGTTCCGATCAGCCTGCACGAAGAAGATCCTGCTTTCATCGCATCCGCGGGCGTCAATCAGGGAATAGTATCCGAGGCGCTCGGGCTCGGCGGTGCAGAAGCACTGGCCGAAGAAGTCATGGTCGCAAGAGACCTGGCAATCGCCGAACAGACCGGCGCAAAGCTTGTCATCCAGCATGTCAGCTCCGGAAAGAGCGTGCAGCTGATCCGGGAGGCTAAATGCCGCGGCGTCAATGTCCATGCCGAAGCAACGCCGCACCATTTCACCCTTACCGAAAATGCGGTACTGCAATATGGTACAAACGCCCGTATGAATCCGCCCCTGCGCACTGAAAACGACCGTATGGAGATCATCCGCGGTCTGATGGACGGCACGATCGATCTGATTGCCACAGATCATGCGCCGCATACAGCCGAAGAAAAAGCACGCCCGTACGCACAGGCACCCAGCGGCATCATCGGTCTCGAGACCGCGCTTCCGCTTGCTGTTACTTCCTTATATAAAGAGGGATATCTCTCGCTTTCGGAGATCATTGCAAAAATGAGCATCAACCCGGCCAGGCTGTACGGACTCGACCGCCCCGGCATCCGCGTCGGCGCGCCCGCGGAGCTGGTGATTTTCGATCCCGAGGAAAAATATACCGTAACGGACTTCCGGTCGAAGGCTTCCAATTCTCCGTTTATCGGCTGGGAGCTGTACGGAAAAATAAAATATACCATCTGCAGAGAGAATATCTGGTGATCCCCCGATGAATCCTTTCCGATCAGATCTGCCTTCGCCATTCTGAGAAACGAAAAGACAAAGCATCTTTGCCCTGCACCGACGGTTTTACTGAAACCGAATCCTGTACGCGGTGGATTCTTCGGGCATCACGCTGCCCTCAGAATGACAATCCATTTCGGGAATCAGATAGTGACGGAAACAAGGCCGGCATTATCTGCATGAACCAGCGGAATTCGGACAAGGCAATCTGTCGCTAACCATCAGCGATCTTACGTCTTATTTGCAGAACACATTCAAAAAGCGGGCAGCCATCCGGCTGCCCGCTTCCTCATCCTAATTTTCTTCTTCGCCTCCGCCTTCCTCGGCCGCCTGCGTCGTCTCCGCAGCCGACGTCGGCTCAGCACCTTCCGGCGTCACCGGGACCACTTCAATACCCTGCGGCACCGGTCCGTAGACCTCTTTCTCCCGGACCACCTTCTCATCACTGAACGTATAATTCTCAAAGACATGTCCGAAATAATCCGTCTTCAGGAAGCCCGTCATATAATTGATCTTGTTCCGGACGATCTTCTTGATCCTGTCAACATAGTCATCCGGCACGACCGTGGAATCCGTCAGCGGTGTGAATGTACCGTCCGCCGCAATGTAGGTTCCGAGTTCTGTCTTCCAGTCGTAGCTTAAGTTGAACATCAGAGGCTCCGCATCCGAGAACACATCTCTGCCCGGGAACAGCCTCGAGTCGTATTCCGTGCCGAACAGGTTCGACAGCGTCGGCAGGATATCGATCGCGGATACCGGCGTATTCACAACGATCGGATCCATCGATTCCAGCGCACCGCTCCAGATGATCAGCGTATTGTGATCTCTGTGCAGGTAATCCACGACATCATAGCCGTAAAGCTCTGACAGATACGGCATATTTCCGAGCGCCGCATCATTGTCCAGACCGTAAGGGAAATGGTCCGCTGTCAGGCAGATAACCGTATCATTCGCCTTGCCGGCCGCTTCCAGCTCGTTCACAAGCCATGTCAGACCGTTCTCAAGCTCCAGGTTCGCGGCGATATAGGCCTTGACCGGTTCCGTATATTCCATATCCTTGACGGCATCCCAGTTCTTTCTGGACATCGCGTTCGCATCATAGGAATAGGAAGAATGTCCGCTGACCGTCATGTAATAGATATTGAAAGGTTCCTTGTCGATATACTGCGGCAGCGTTGCCTGGAACATCTCCAGATCGCTCTCCGGCCACTGCTTGGTGATCTGATCCTCCAGACCGTTTCCGTAACCGGTATAACCGTCGGAATAGCCGAAGGTGTAATGCGTGACATCACGATGGTAATAGGTGTAATCGTTGTTATGATACATCTTTCCGTAATAGCCGAGACGGTTGAGCTGTGAGCCCATCGTCATCAGATTATGGAAATTCTCGGTATCCATCATGGATTTTCCGCCGTCCGTCGGCAGCATGCCGAAGATATGCTCATACTCTCCGCCCGTGGTGCCGGCCGTTGCCTGCATGTAATAATCCGTGAACTTGATGCCGCGGTTCGCAAGCCGGTACAGCGTCGGCGTCAGATTCTGATCGATGATATCGCCGGAGAATGCTTCCGCCGTGATCATGATCAGGTTCTTGCCCTTGAACAGGCCGGTGTATTCATTCTGCTTGGAAGGCGTCAGCGTCGCCACATAGGAGTCAAGCTCCTGATCCGTGCCGGAGGCCGATTCCGCCAGAGCGTTAAAGTCGATCTTCAGCGCATTGTCGCCGTAGACGACCGGTTCATCCGCTGCGGTCTCTTCCTCTCCGGTATCCGTGCTTTCCGCTTCAAAGGATACTTTGTTTCCGAAAATATTGTTCCTGACCTCCAGCCGGAGTCCGGTATAAAGACCGAAATTGCCGACCGCGCTCTGGAAGTCGTACTCTTTTCTGTAAACACGTCTGGTGCTTCCGTTGATCAGAACGAGCAGCCATGTAAAGAAGAAGATGCCGATCACGACAAGAACGGTACGGATCCTTCTCTTGATGCGGATGCGCTTCGCCGGATCGATCCTGTTGAACAGAATGGTATAAAGAAGGAAAGGCAGCAGGAAAAAGAAAATGTGGGACAGACCGCTGAGGCTGAAGACCAGTCTCACCACGTCGCCCATGAATCCTGTCAGCACACCGCCGGCACCGTTCGTAACGGTGTTCAGATCATACAGCACCTTGAACTGGAGATAGACAAAATATTCCACCAGGAACGGAATCGCCATCAGGAAGATCAGGATCATCCTGGCGATCCGGTTTTTCTTCGGTTTCAGGAAGGTGGTAAAGAAATAGGCGATCAGGCCCCACGCGATGGAGTAAAGGAAGATATAGAAAAAGGAGAGCCCCAGCGGCGTTCTCGTCGTTGAAAGCTTGAAGACGATCTCATAATAGAAGATGATGAATCCCATGAAATAGCGGGAGATCACATTCTTCCTGTTCTTCGGACGCCATTCATGCCGCACATGCTCGACTGTGGCCGCTGCCAGCGTCACGAACGCTTCGCTTAAGAATCCCCAGACGAAAAGCGCCATTTCCTTGATTACTGTAGCCGCACTGCGAACAGAGACCTTCTCTTCGTTGTCTGCGTCGTTTCTGCCCATACTTTCCCCTTACTCAACCATCCGGTACATTGAATACCGGTATTTATATACCCAAAAATCCGGCGCCTGCTCCATCCTGAAGCAGGTCCCGGGCAAACTGCATATTTTTGTGTTTACTTAGTCATCATAGTACAATATATAGTATTTGTCCAGTATTTTCCGTTTCCGTCCGGTTCAGGACATGCGCGTCAGGAGCTCTTTGGCCTCTTCATACAGGGCAAAACGTTTCTTCATGAACTCCTTATTATTCGGCAGTCTGCTCGCATCCGTGTTGTGCGCAAGGTCCGCCAGTTTGATCTTTCTGGCGACGGGATCATGCGCCAGATTCCCGATATAAGCCATGTAAGGCATCTCCGGATCCCTGGTCAGAAGCTTCACGATCCGGATCACTTCCTCCGAAAACCCCTCCTCCAGAAGATCCTGTTCGGTAAAAGGCGTATCTTCCAGCACATCATGCAGCAGTGCGGCCGTCACGGACACTTCGTCCGTCATGGACTCCGCCAGATGATACGGATGGAAAACATACGGAATGCCTCCCTTGTCATACTGACCTTTATGCGCCTCATAACTGAACTTCATGGCCTTCTTTGTCATATCTGTATATATCATCTGAGAACATCTCCTTAAGGAACAGATGCATCGGTTCGTAAATATCATACGCCTGCAGACTGCATTTTTCAATCAGAAATCAATCCGCCCGGCATTTTTCACAGGCATGACATTTTCCGGCTTTCTGATACTGTTCTGAAGCTCCGCCGGCACGATTCCTTCCTTGACAAAAGGCAGATATCTGCTATGATTAATTAGTATACTCTAACCGTCATAATAAAAGTCTAATTTTTATTTGGAGTCATGAACCATGTTCATTGAAATACATGATATCAGAAAATCCTACGGCACAAAGGACAACCGCGTGGAGGTATTAAAGGGAATCGATCTGTCGGTCAGCCGCGGAGAATTCGTGATCCTGCTCGGCCCCTCCGGGTCTGGCAAATCCACATTGCTCAACATTATCGGCGGGATCGACTCTGCCGATTCCGGCGATATCTCCATTAACGGCGAAAAGATGGCTTCCATGAAGGAAGCTGCTCTTACCCGATACCGCAGAAAGCATCTCGGATATATCTTCCAGATGTACAATCTGATCCCCAATCTGACGGTCCGCGAAAATATCGAAGTCGGCGCTTATCTCGGAGAGCATCCGCTGGATGTGAACGAGCTCCTGCACACACTCGGTCTTTACGAACATCGGAACAAGATTCCCAATCAGCTCTCCGGCGGCCAGCAGCAGCGCACGGCGATCGGCCGCGCGATCGTAAAGAATCCCGACATTCTTCTCTGCGACGAGCCAACCGGCGCACTTGATTACAACACATCCAAGGAGATCCTGAAGCTCATCGAAACTGTTAATCAGAAATACGGCAACACCATCATCATGGTAACGCACAACGACGCCATCCGACAGATGGCCGACCGCGTCGTCCGTCTGCGCGACGGACGGATCCGGGATGAAGTGCACAATGAAAAACGGATCCCCGTGCAGGATCTGGAATGGTAACGGAGGACGCAGTATGAAAAATCCGCTGAACCGCCGGATCATCCGCGAACTTCGGGAAAGCCTCGGGAAATATCTGGTCATCTTTATCCTGCTGGCCTCTTCCATCGGCTTTGTCTCCGGTTTTCTGGTCGCGGATACTTCCATGATCACGGCTTATAATGAAAGCTTCGACCGGTATAAGATCGAACACGGCAATTTCCGCACGGCGAAATTCCTGAATAAAGCGCAGAAAAAGGCAGTGGAATCGCTCGGGATCACCCTGTATGACATGTTCTATACGGACAGGAATATGGACAACGGCACAGTTCTGCGCATTTACAGGAACAGAAATGAGATCAATCTGGTCTGCCTGATGGAAGGACGTCTTGCCGAAAAACCGGGCGAGATCGCACTGGACCGCCTTTATGCCCGGAACAACGGCATCTCCGTCGGCGACACCATCGCTTCCGGCAGCCGCAGCTATACCGTCACGGGATTCATCGCGCTCTCCGACTACAGCACGCTATTTTCTGACAACAACGATGCCATGTTCGATTCCGTTAAATTCGGCGTCGGCACGGTATCCGCGGAGGAATTCCGTACATTTTCACAGAACGAGCTCCTGCCGGTCTATGCATTTCTCTATCAGGACGGCATCCCCGCGGAGGAAAATGAAGAGAAGGAAAAGTCCGAAGATCTTCTGAAAGCCCTCGCGCAGGAAGTCAAACTGAAGGATTACATTCCCCGCTTTGCCAACCAGGCCATCCGCTTCACCGGCGAGGACATGGGCTCCGACAGAGCCATGATGCTCGTCCTCCTCTACATCATTATCGTGATCATGGCTTTTGTGTTCGGCGTCACCATCAAGAACACGATCTTTCGGGAGGCAAATGTCATCGGCACGCTCCGGGCTTCGGGCTACACCAAAGGAGAACTGCTCCGGCACTACATGACCGCGCCGATGCTGGTATCGCTTTTCGGCGCCGTGACCGGCAATATCTTCGGCTATACCCTCTTCCGGGTCGTCTGTGCCGATATGTATTACAACAGCTACAGTCTTCCGGCATACGTGACCATCTGGAATCCGGATGCATTCGTCCTGACGACCGTCATCCCGCTGGTCTTAATGACGGTCATTACATGGCTGATCCTGGTGCGTGCGCTGTCGCTCTCCCCGCTCAAATTCATCCGCAGGGATCTTTCCCGCAGAAAACAGAAAATGACGCTTCCGCTGCCGCCTTTCCTGCCGCTGATGACACGGTTCCGCATGAGGGTCATCTTCCAGAACGCCGGCAACTACTTGGTACTGTTTGCCGGGATCACGTTCGCGAACGTGCTTCTGATGTTCGGCATGGGACTGCCGGAGGTGCTGGACAACTACGACAGGGAGCTGACCGGAAATATCATCAGCAATTATCAGTATATGCTGACGCTGCCGGTCGAAATGAATGATGAGGAGCATAAGCTTTCCTCCATGCTTTCCATGGTGAAGTTTGCGAATGCTGTGGAGACGGAAAATGCTGATGCCGAGAAGTTCAATGTTCATGCGCTGCAGACAACCTATGAGAATTACAAAACCGAAGAGATCACGCTCTACGGGATCGAGGAAAACAGCCGGTATCTGCCGGTCGATGTAAAAGACGGCAAAATCTATGCCTCCTCTGCATTCGCGGAAAAATACTATCTGTCTCCCGGGGATACCATCACGCTTGCGGAAAAGTATGATCCGGAGGAATATACTTTCACGATCGACGGCCTCTATGATTATCAGGCCGGTATGCATCTATATATGAGCCGGGAGACCATGAACCGGATCTTTGACGAAGACGCGGATTCCTTCGCCGGTTATTTTTCCGATACCGAGATCACGGATATCGATGAAGAATATATCGGCTCCGTGATCGACTACGAAGCGCTGACAAAGATCAGCCGGCAGCTGCGAATCTCGATGGGCGGCATGATGGGCCTGGTGGATGCCTTCGCCGTCATTATTTTCCTGATCCTGATGTTCCTGCTCTCCAAGATCATCATCGAGAAAAACGCGAATCCGATCTCGCTCACGAAGATCCTCGGCTACACGAATGTCGAGATCGCGGGATTATATATCATCTCCACTTCGGTCGTGGTCGTGATCTGCCTGCTCATCAGCATGCCGTTAGTCTATAAGGTGATCGTGGAACTGATGCACTACATGCTTCTTCTGGAAATGACCGGATGGCTGCCGCTCACGATCGGAAAGCATGTGTATTATGAAATGTTCGCGCTCGGGATCCTCGCCTATGCCGTCATCGCCGTGATCGAGTACAGACGCATCAGCCGGATCCCGATGGATGAAGCTCTGAAAAATGTCGAATGATCTTTTTGTCACGCCGCCCTCAGTTTCATGCGGCGCAGAAAGGTGTAAGTATGAAAAGAAATGCTCTTTTATTTGCCCTGATTCTTTCCATGACAGTTTCCGGCTGCGGGATCGCAGGCAGTTCACAGTCCTCCGGGAATATCGAACCGGAAACAGCCGCTGAGACGGAAACGGATGCGGAAGCCGCGTATGTTCCCTTTCGGACCGATCCGGACGCGCCGGACAAATCCGAATCTGTTCATGTCGAGGCCGATGCTGCCGGGAACCCTGAGGAGGTGACGGTCGAAGTCACTCTGAAAAATCCCGGTGACGGCACCGGGATCCCGGATACGACGATCCTTTCGGACATCAAAAACAAGGAAGGCGATGAAGAATATACGCTGACCGGAAACGATCTGACATGGGAGGATCACGGCGGCGATATCAAATATGAAGGAACTGCGGAGAAAGAGCTTCCCGTGACCGTGAAGGTCACCTGTTTTCTGGACGGTGAAGAGATCCCGCCGCAGGATCTTGCCGGAAAAAGCGGTCATGTAAAGATCCGGTTCGATTATGAGAACCATACCACAGAAACGGTCACCGTAAAGGGTGCCGAGTACCAGGTCCCCATTCCTTTTACGGCGGTGACAGCCGCATTTCTCCCCACGGATTCCTTTTCCAATATCAAAGCCGAAAACGGCAGAATCATGAAGATGGATGATCAGGCCATTGTCATGGGCATTGCCTTTCCGGGCCTTCCGAAAGCGCTGCGGCTGGAAGCCTGGGAACCCGCAGAGGATATCGAGATCCCGGATTTTGTGGAAATCGAAGCGGACGTACAGGACTTCACGCTTGATTTCACAGCCACTGTGATCACGAACGGCCTGCTGGAAGATCTGGAGGAGGAGGATCTGAATGATCTCATGGAAATGTCGGACGGCATGGACGATCTTGTGGAAGCCATAGACGATATGACCGAAGGCACGGATGAGCTGTATGACGGTCTCGATGAGGTGGAGGATTATCTGGATCAGTACGCGGACGGCGTCAAATCACTGGATAAAGGGATCAGCTCTCTGGCAGACGGGATCTCGGAGATGAGTAAGCAGAAACAGCAGCTGACAGCCGGCGCAGACACCCTGGCAAACGGAATGAAGGAACTCTCCAACAATGTTGAGAAACTCAGCGCCGCCGGCGGAGAAAATGCAGGAAATGAAGATCCGGCTGCGCTTCTGAAAGCCATGAAGAATCTTTCCTCTCAGGCAAAGGATCTGTCCGCGCTGATCGAGGCAGCGGACAAGGATCATGATGAAATGGTGCAGTTCACTGAGGATGCCGCATCCTGCGTCAAGAAGATGAAGAAGTCTTATAAGAAAGCGAGGAAGATACTGAATGAGATCGATCTTTCCTCCATCGATTCCGAAGCGACATCACTTGCAAGAAAGCAGGCGGCCGCTGCAGTAGAGGATGCGCTTGCTGATTCCGGCCTGTCCGAAAAGAAGATCAAAAAGATTAAGAAAAAAGTCAAAAAGAGCATCGATCTGACCGGCGTCAGCAATGAAGCTTCCGTCAAAATACACGAAGCGGTCAGCAGACTGACTGCGCCGGATGTCGATGTGCCGGAGATCAGCTGGGATAAGGAAGAAGCGCAGAAGCTTCTGAAAAAAATGAATCAGCAGATGGAGATCATTCTTTCCTGTTCCGATGCACTGCTCGGCATGTCGAAGCAGGCAGCCGGGCTCGGGCAGACGCTCTCCGGCCTGGCCGAGGGGGTGAAGGCACTCTCTGAAGGAAGCGATGAACTCGCATCCGGCGTCAAGGCTTTCTGCGAGGGTGTCGATGCCATCGATACAGGAGCCGCACAGCTGAAATCCGGCTCCGGCAGTCTGGCGGATGCCGGCGGGAAGCTTACAGACGGTATGGGAGAAATGAAGGATGGCGTAAAGGGAATGAAAGACGGTCTGACGGAGTTTAAAGAGGACGGCCTGGAGGATCTGAAAAAGACAGCCGGACCGGAGTTTAAGCGGATCATCAATACGATGCGCGCTCTGAAGGAATCCGATCTTGCCTATGACAATTATTCCGGCCTGCTGCCGGGAAAGACCGGTGAAGTCTGTTTCCTGATCGAGACGGAGGAGATCAAAGAATAAGCGGGAAAGATCGCATCAGAACCGCCGTAAACAAAAGAAAGGAGCGTGCCCGAGGGCACGCTCCAGGTGTATATAAATATACTAGGGGGATTAGCAGACTCCCTGTCCTACCATAGCATCAAGGATCTTCTCTGCAGCCGCAAGGTTTGCACCGGCGATCATATCGCCTTCTTTGCCGTACTTCTTGGCAGCAGCGGTGATGTTACGATAGATGTTTGCCATGACAACATGCAGCTTCGCGTCTACTTCCTCAGCAGTCCAGGAAAGCTTCATGGCGTTCTGGCTCATCTCCATCTCAGAGCAGGCAACGCCGGCAGCGTTTACAGCCTTGGAAGGAGCTACGACATAGCCGTTCTCTACGAAGAAATCAACAGCTTCCTGCGTGGTAGGCATGTTGGCAACTTCGATGATGATCTTGGAATGGCCTTCTTCGTCGATCCGATGCGCATCCTCGATGCGGATATCGTTCTGTGTTGCGCAAGGCATGTAAACATCAGCATTTACGCGGCCCCAGGGCTTCTCACCGGCATGGAACTCGCAGCCGAACTTGTCAGCGTAATCCTGAACCTTATCTCTTCTGGAGTTACGCATCTCAACAAGATAATCGATCTTTTCGGGGGTGGTGATGCCTTCGGGATCATAAATGTATCCGTCAGGACCGGACAGAGCAATGACCTTGCCGCCGAGCTCAGCGATCTTCTTGGCAGCGCCCCATGCAACGTTGCCGAAACCGGACAGGCAGAAGGTGGTTCCTTCGATGGTCTTTCCAAGATCCTTGAAGAGCTCTTCGGTGAAGTATACAGCACCGAAACCGGTCGCGGTGTCACGTCCAAGGGATCCGCCGTAAGGGACAGCCTTACCGGTCAGAGCGCCGTTCTTGAACTCGCCGACGATTCTCTTATAGGTACCGAACATGTAACCGATCTCCTTCGTGCCGCAGCCAAGGTCGCCGGCGGGGCTGTCAAGATCGGGACCGATGTAGCGATACAGCTCAGTGATAAAGGACTGGCAGAAACGCATCAGTTCGTCTTCGGACTTTCCTCTGGGGTTGAAGTCGGATCCGCCCTTGCCGCCGCCGATCGGAAGACCGGTCAGGCAGTTCTTGAACATCTGCTCAAAGCCGAGGAACTTCAGAACACTTAAGTTGACTGTAGGATGGAAACGAAGTCCGCCCTTGTACGGTCCGATCGCGGAGTTGAATTGTACTCTCCAGCCGCGGTTTACATGGGTCTGTCCCTGATCGTCTACCCACGGTACACGGAACTGAACAACCTTTTCCGGCTCGCAGAGTCTCTCAAGGATACCGAGTTTTCTGTACTCTTCCTCGTGCTCAGCTACCAGGGGTCTTAAAGATTCCAGAACTTCGCGGACAGTCTGCATAAACTCTTTTTCAGCGCCGTCCTTAGCTTCTACCTTTGCCAGTACCTCATCTACGTACGACATTTCTAATCCTCCTATAGTCAGACAAATTTTGTTTTGGTCGCGGGTATTCTCCCGTTTGCCTGCGTTAACAATATAACCCCCGGACGTCAAAAAGTCACTATTTTATCAAAAGTAAATAAGGTAAAATAGTTTTAATATGTAAGAAATAATTCCATCTGATTATCAGTATATTACCATCCTTTTTACCGCTTTATCACAGTAAAACCGACTAATTGCGCTTGCATCCTATTCTTCCTTAACTTATAATGATGCGGAAGATAAGGGGGGATCCCATGCACAGATATTTAAGAGCGGTCGGTTTTAAGAAATTCATACGAAAAAGAGACATCCGGAGCCTGATCAATCTCTCCGTTTCCGATTCCTCGCATTCCATCGTGCTCGGTGATGAGGAGGAAAGATACGAATACTTCGACAAAGCATTCGGGAAGAATTTCGGTCTCAGGGTCTTCGGTTATTATGAGGATAACGGAAGATTCAATACCGAGTATTATTTTCCCTACGCCGAAAATGAGATCGTTTCCACGACGGAATACTGCAATATCGAAAGACATTCCGACAGGGTCTCCTTCGGCGGGATCGTGGAAGACAACGCCATGGGCGTGTCCCTGATCTTCCATCTGTCGAACGGGATCGATTTCATCCATGACCAGCGGATGAGCGCTGATCCGGTCCCTGTCAAGGGAATTGCGTTAAACGGTCTCTGCACGGAAGGAAAGATCCTTCTTCCTCTTTATAAGACCGACAGGCAGCTGGAGAAGATCCGGACATCCGAGAAGAAAAGAGACCATCTGATCCGGAATGCCAGGAACGGCGATGAATCCGCCATGGAAAAACTCGCGATGGCCGATATGAACATTTTCCAGAATGTATCCGAGCGGCTGGCCCATGAAGATGTCTATTCCATTGTCGACACCTGCTTCATGCCGTACGGACTGGAATCCGATCAGTATTCCATTATCGGGGAGATCCTGCAGATGGACCGCCATGTCAATACGCTGACCGGAGAGATCTGCTGGCGTTTTGTTCTGGAGTGCAACAATCTCACGCTCTCGGTCATGATCAACGAAGACGATCTCATGGGAGAGCCTGCCGTCGGCAGAAGATTCAAGGGAGATATCTGGCTGATGGGCAAGATCCTGTACGATAAGAAGCCGCTGCAGTAAAAAAAGAGGTTTCACGGATGTGAAACCTCGAAAGCAGGGGTAGTAAGAGTCGAACTCACATTGACGGTTTTGGAGACCGCTGTTCTGCCATTGAACTATACCCCTAAAAAACCTGCTCGACTATATTAGCACAGCAGAAAAAATATGTCAATGAAACAATCAAAAATAATGTTGTTCACTTTCCCGTTCCGTACCGGAATCAGAATGTGCATCACCTTTTGAAAGAGGAGGAGAAATGTTTCTGTTATTCAGTCCTGTAACGCTCTGCATCATTGCTGCTCTGTTTCCCGCCCTTTTTCTGATGCGTGTGATCTACCGTCAGGATAAGATTGAGAAGGAACCCGGCGGGCTTCTCCTTTCCCTGATATTCATGGGCGTTCTGGCAGCCCTGGCGGCGGTCATCCTGGAAAATATCGGACAGACGATCCTGACAGCGCTTGTTTCACCGGACAATCCTTTCTTCGTGGTACTGTTCGCTTTCCTCGTCGTCGCACTTGCCGAAGAAGGCGCCAAATATTTCCTGATGCGGAAAAAGACCTGGAAAAATCCGAATTTTAACTATACCTTCGACGGCATCATTTACGCCGTCTTCGTATCGCTCGGATTTGCCGGTTTTGAAAATATCGGCTATGTGATGGGCTACGGACTTTCCGTGGCGCCGGCCAGAGCGCTTCTCGCGATTCCCGGACATCTGGCTTTCTCGGTATTCATGGGCTTTTACTATGCAAGAGCGAAGACCGCATTTCTGGATGGAAACAGAGGCGCCCAGAAAGCTTATGAACGACTGGCTCTGCTCGTACCGGTATTTCTGCACGGCTTTTACGATGCCTGCGCTATGACGGGCACTTCCTTTGCAACGCTTTTATTCTTCATCTTTGTGATCGTTGTCGATATCGCCGTCTTCCGTGTGGTACGGCATGAATCCAGAACAGACAGACCGGTCTGAAGACCTGTAATTTTGGGGGATCTATGAGAAGAAATCAGTTAGTATTGTACAGAGAACCGGAACACAGAGAGATCCTGGACTATATGGAGGAGCTCCAGGGAGGGGATGATACGCATCTTTTTGATGTATTGAATTCACTCACCGAGCTGGCTGCAAAACATGGCCTTGACGGAAATGTCTGGCATGATTATCTAGCCTTCATTCTGGCCCAGCATGAAAATGCCTTCAGCATGGCCTGCGAAGTCAGGGGAAATGTATCCGGCAGCATCCGCAAAATGGCGGAGCATGATTTCAAAAAGATCCGGGAATGGTTCCGGCTCGATCTTCATGAGCTGGACAGAAAATACGACACGGATCTCTTCGGGGTGCTTGCCGAATATAAAAGCGTCTCCGGAAGCAGCAAAGTTTACAACCAGAGAGTCAGAGACCGGATCCTGATGCTGGCAAAGGAACTTTCGAATGCGCAGGATGAAGAGGAATTCACGAATGCCGTCACGGACTTCTACAAACATTTCGGCGTCGGAAAATTCGGTCTGCACAAAGCGTTCCGGATCGAGAACAAAGACGGAAAAGTCGACATCGTTCCGATCACCAAGACAGAGCATGTACGGCTTTCGGATATCATCGGCTACGAATCCCAGAAAGAACTCCTGACGGAAAACACCGAAGCTTTCCTGGACGGAAAGAGAGCCAACAACGTACTGCTCTACGGCGATGCCGGCACCGGAAAATCCTCCAGCATCAAGGCGATCATGAATGAGTATTATGACCGCGGCCTGCGTCTCATTGAGCTCTACAAGCATCAGATGCGGGATATCACCGAAGTACTCGCCCAGATCAAGAACCGGAATTACAAATTCATCCTGTATATGGACGATCTTTCCTTCGAGGAGTTCGAGACCGATTACAAATATATGAAGGCGGTCATTGAGGGCGGCATGGAGCGTCGTCCCGAAAATGTCCTGCTCTATGCCACGAGCAACCGCAGACATCTGATGAAGGAAACATTCTCCGATACGCGCGGCGGAGATGACGATCTGCATCCGACCGACAGCGTGCAGGAAAGACTGTCGCTGGCAGCGAGATTCGGTATCCAGATCTACTACGGAAAACCCGTCAGGCAGGAATATATGGATATCGTAAGAGGCATCGCCAAGAAGGAAGGACTGATGCTCTCCGATGAGGAACTGATGCTGCTTGCAAACCAGTGGGAGCTCTCCCACGGCGGCAGAAGCGGCCGGGCGGCCAGCCAGCTGATCACCTATCTGCTCGGAAAGCAGTAAAACCCATGGGGACAGGTTCCGTGGGTTACAAACGCTTTCAGCGTCCGGTAACCCACGGAACCTGTCCCCATGGTCATTTTGTCCACATCAGTTTCTTATTCCTGCATCTCCGGAAGTTCCGGCTCTGTCTCCGTTTCTTCCGTCTGTGTATTCTCGCTTTCTCTGACCTTCGTGATGCCGGCCACGGTCGTTCCGTCCGGCATATTGACCAGCTTGACACCGGATGCGATCCTGCCGGTCGTGGTGATATCCGCGATCCGGATCCGGATCATGATGCCGTCCGTGGTAATGATCAGCATCTCCCGGTCTTCCGTGACTGCCTTCGCGCCGAAGATCTTTCCGGTCTTCTCCGTGATCTTGTATGTCTTGATACCCTTGCCGCCGCGGTGATGCAGAGGGAAAGCACCAAGCTTCGTCTTCTTGCCCATACCGTTTTCGGAGACGATCAGCAGGCTGTCTCCCTGGGAATCCAGCTGCATTGCGACCACTTCATCATCCACATCCAGATTCATGCCGCGCACGCCCATGGACTGTCGTCCGGTCGGGCGGACTTCATTTTCATTGAAACGGATGCACATACCGTTCTTCGTGACCATGAATACATCGCGGTCGCCGTCCGTATCCTTGACTTCGATCAGTTCGTCATCATCTCTGAGTACGATCGCCGCCAGTCCGGTCTTCCGGATATTGGCATATTCCGGAACGGCCGTTCTCTTCACGATTCCGGATTTGGTCGCCATGAGGAGGTAATGATCATTTTCGATTCCCTTTACGCTGATCATGGCCGAGACTCTCTCTTCCGGCTGCAGCTGTAAGAGATTTACGATCGCTGTTCCTCTGGCCGTACGGCCGGCCTCCGGGATCTCATAGGATTTCAGCCGGTACACTCTTCCTTTATTTGTGAAGAACAGAAGCGTACGGTGATTCGTCGTCATCAGAAGATCCTCGATGGTATCCTCTTCGATCGTCTGAATTCCCTTGATGCCCTTGCCGCCGCGGTTCTGGGAACGGAACTGTTCCACATCCATTCGCTTGACATATCCAAGCCTGGTCATCGCGATGACAGTCGGATCATCCGGCACCATATCTTCAATGGAGATCTCATCCACATCGATGCCGATCTTGGTGCGTCTGTCGTCACCGTATTTTTCGGCGATCGCATGGATCTCTGTTTTGATGACGCCCAGAAGAAGCTTTTCATCCGCAAGGATCGCCTTCAGTTCTGCAATGCGGATCTGCAGCTCCTTAAATTCATTCTCGATCTTTTCTCTTTCCAGACCGGTCAGCGCACGCAGACGCATATCCACAATTGCCTGGGCCTGTGCATCAGAAAGACCGAATCTTTCGATCAGGGCATTCTTTGCTTCCTGTGTATTCGCCGAAGCCCGGATCAGCGCGATCACTTCGTCGATATTATCCAGCGCGATCAGCAATCCCTGCAGGATATGCGCACGTTCTTCCGCTTTGTTCAGCTCATACTTCGTGCGTCTGGTGATCACGTCTTTCTGATGGTCCAGATAATAATACAGCATCTGCTTCAGATTCAGGACCTTCGGTTCATTGCCGACGAGCGCCAGCATGATCACGCCGAAGCTGTCCATCATCTGGGTATGCTTGTAGAGCTGGTTCAGGATGACATTCGGATTCACATCCCGGCGCAGTTCGATGCAGATCCGCATGCCGAAACGGTCGGATTCATCGCGCAGATCCGTGATGCCGTCGATCTTCTTATCCTTGACAAGCTCAGCGATCTTTTCGATCAGTCTCGCTTTATTGACCATGTAAGGAATCTCGGAAACAACGATCCGGTTCTTGCCGTTCGCCATCGGCTCGATATCCGTTACCGCCTGCACGCGGATCTTGCCGCGGCCGGTCCGGTAAGCCTCTTCAATGCCCATTCTTCCGAGAATGGTGGCGCCGGTCGGAAAATCGGGACCCTTGACGATCGCAATCAGCTCATCGATCTCCGTTTCACGATCCTCATTCACTTTATTGTCAATGATCTTTTCGACAGCGGAAATGACTTCTCTTAAGTTATGCGGCGGAATATTCGTCGCCATGCCGACAGCAATGCCGGAAGCACCGTTTACCAGAAGATTCGGATATCTCGAAGGCAGTACGACCGGCTCCTTTTCCGTCTCATCAAAGTTCGGAATGAAATCCACGGTATCCTTGTTGAGATCCGCGGTCATCTCCATGGAGATCTTCGAAAGCCTGGCTTCCGTATATCGCATGGCCGCCGCGCCGTCACCGTCAATGGAACCGAAGTTTCCGTGTCCGTCAACGAGCGGATATCGGGTATTGAAATCCTGCGCCAGCGTGACCAGCGCGCCGTAAATCGAGCTGTCGCCGTGCGGATGATATTTACCCATGGTATCGCCGACGATACGCGCACATTTTCTGTGCGGCTTGTCGGGACCGTTGTTCAGTTCGATCATGGAATACAGGATGCGGCGCTGCACGGGCTTCAATCCATCCCTGACGTCAGGAATAGCACGTGAAACGATAACGCTCATGGCGTAATCCACATATGAATCTTCCATGGTCCTCTTAAGATCTATATCATGGATCCTGTCAAAGTCAAAAATATGTTCGTCCATTCAGACTCCTTTATTCTACAACTATCTTATTCTTTCACTGATGATGCATTCCTCTTCCACTCTTCCAAAGACAGCCCTGCAGGACAGTATGTGCCTGAAACTGTAAACGGAGAGCGACAGATTCGGGCGAACTTGCCGACGGAGGACAAACACGCTTTTTTGTTTGGCCGGAGGAGTGCATATAGTTCGTCCCGTAATCGAAGCAATCGGAGAGCCCTTGTTTCAGGCACATACTGTCCTGCAGGGCGTCACTCTGACTGCAATCATGAATACTCAAACATCCAGATTTTTCACAAACTTCGCATTGGCTTCAATGAACTCCCGTCTCGGTTCCACCTTATCGCCCATCAGCGTCGTAAACGTCACATCGATCTCCGATTCCGTCTCATTATCCATAACGACCCTCCGGAGAATCCTCTTTTCCGGATCCATCGTCGTCTCCCAGAGCTGATCGGCATCCATCTCGCCGAGTCCCTTATACCGCTGGATCTTATTGTTCTGATCTCTGCCGATCTCGGTAAGGATGGCATTCAGCTGCTCATCGCTGTAGGCATACCATACCTTCTTGTTCTTCTCGATCTTGTAAAGCGGCGGCTGCGCCAGATAGACATACCCCTGCTTGATCAGCTCCGGCATGAATCTGTACAGGAACGTCAGCAAAAGCGTACTGATATGCGCACCGTCCACATCGGCATCCGTCATGATAATGATCTTGTGATAACGAAGCTTCGAAATATCAAAATCATCATGAATACCGGTACCGAAAGCGGTGATCATGGCCTTGATCTCCGCATTTGCATAGATCCGGTCCAGTCTTGCCTTTTCCACATTCAGGATCTTTCCGCGAAGCGGCAGGATCGCCTGGGTATCTCTGGATCTAGCGGACTTTGCGGAGCCGCCGGCGGAATCACCCTCAACAATATAGATCTCGCATTTTTCGGGATCCTTATTTGAACAGTCGGCAAGCTTGCCGGGCAGTGCCATGCCGTCAAGTGCAGTCTTTCTTCTTGTCAGATCCCTGGCCTTTCTTGCAGCCGCCCTCGCTCTCTGTGCCAGGATCGCCTTGTCACAGATGATCTTTGCGATCGTAGGATTCTGTTCCAGGAAATAGGTTACCTGCTCGCTGACGACACTGTCAGTCGCGCCTCTGGCTTCGGAATTGCCCAGTTTCTGCTTCGTCTGTCCCTCGAACTGCGGATCCTCGATCTTGATGCTGACGATGGCCGTAAGACCTTCCCGGATATCATCACCGGACAGATTCTGCTCGCTGTCCTTTAAGAGCTTCTTTTCTCTTGCATAATCATTGAAGGTCTTGGTGAGCGCATTCTTGAAACCGGTCAGATGCGTACCGCCTTCCGGTGTGATGATATTATTGACGAAGGTATACGTGCTTTCCGTAAAGGAATCATTATGCTGGAAAGCGACTTCCACATAAACGCCGTCTTTCTGACCTTCACAGTAGATGATCTTGTCATAGAGCGCTGTCTTGCTCTTGTTCAGGTACGTAACGAATTCCTTGATGCCGCCTTCATAGTGGAAGGTGCGCTCCTTCTTATCCTCTCTGTCATCCCGGAGAACGATCTTCAGGTTCTTGGTCAGGAAGGCTGTTTCGCGAAGACGGGTCTTCAGCGTATCAAAATCGAAAACGGTCTCTTCGAAGATTTCCGGATCTGGCAGGAACGTGATCTTCGAACCGGTGGAATCCAATTCGCATTCCCCGATCACCTTCAGCTTGCAGACCGCTTTTCCTCTTTCATAACGCTGGAAATACACCTTTCCTTCGTGCCGGATCTCGACTTCCAGCCACTCGGAGAGCGCATTGACGACCGATGCACCGACACCGTGCAGACCGCCGGATACCTTGTATCCCCCGCCGCCGAATTTTCCGCCTGCATGCAGGATCGTAAATACGACTTCCACGGCAGGAATGCCTGCTTTCGGATGCATGCCGACCGGAATACCGCGGCCGTTGTCTGTTACGCTGACGGAATTATCGCCATTGATCTGTACGTCGATCGTATCGCAGTAACCGGCAAGCGCTTCATCCACGGCATTATCCACGATCTCATAAACAAGATGATGGAGTCCGCGGATCGAGGTCGTGCCGATATACATGCCGGGACGTTTTCTGACGGCTTCCAGTCCTTCCAGTATCTGTATCTGTTCCGCATCATACGGCTTGTTTTCCGTCATTTCTTCTTTTAATGTTTCTTCCATGTTTATCCTTTCAGATCTGCGGCATTTCCTCTTTACTTCTCGGAAATGCTTCCGTGTTCCACATAAAATGTCCGGTCGATGTGGATATTTTCAGTAATAAAGTCATCCAGACCGGTACATGTGATAAAAGTCTGCACACCCGTAAGCGCCGTCAGAAGATGCTCCTGTCTTCCGGAATCCAGTTCGGAAAAAACATCATCCAGAAGAAGGACAGGCGCGTCCTTCAGACGTTTTTTCACTAGTTCGATTTCCGAAAGCTTCAGGGAAAGCGCAGCGGTTCTCTGCTGCCCCTGGGAACCGTATTTCCGGATATCAATCCCGTCCACCAGGCATTCGATATCATCTCTGTGCGGTCCGGTCAGCGTCGTCCTGGCACCGAGATCTCTGGCCCGCTTTCTGCGGAGTTCTTCTTCAAAATGTTCTTCCGTCACATTCGGCGCATACCGGATATCGATTTGCTCGCTGCCGCCGGTCAGGGAAGAATGGATCTCCTGTATGACCGGGGCGATCTCTTCTATGAAACGTCCTCTTTCCCGGATGATGATCTTTCCGAAGCCGGAAAGCTGTTCATCCCATACATCCATGGTATCCAGAAGAGAACGGTTGTCCTCACATTCCTTCAGAAGTTTGTTTCTCTGCATCAGCGCTCTGTTGTAGCTTGACAGAGAACGTGTATAGAAGGAATCCAGCTGGCAGAGCTCCATATCCATGAATTTTCTTCTCTCTGCCGGAGAGTTCTTGATGATGGAAAGATCCTCCGGTGAAAAGAAGATCACATTGATATTTCCGAACAGCTCCGATACCTTGCGGATCGGAATGCCATTGATCGCCACGCCCTTGCTTTTACCGGAACGAAGATGCATGTCGATCCGGAGCGGTCCGTCCCTGCGCTCTGCCGTCATCTTGATGTGGGCTTCTTCCTTCTCAAAATCGATCAGCTCCCGGTCCCTGGTCGCTCTGTGGGACCTGGAAGTCGCACAGACATAGATCGATTCGAGAAGATTGGTCTTTCCCTGGGCATTGTCCCCGTAAAAAACGTGGACGCCGGGTGAAAAAGTCAGATGACATTCGGGGATATTCCGGAAATGGGAAAGACTTAAGGAAGTCAGGATCATTGTTCATCCCTTTCGCCCGCAACGGTCACTAATTCACCCTGAAATGCGATGACATCACCGGGAATGCACTTTTTCCCCCGCATTGTACACACTTCACCGTTCACAGTAACATTTCCGGAGAGGATCTCTTCCTTTGCTTCGGCGCCGGAGCCGACCAGATCGCAGGCTTTTAAGAGCTGGCCGAGTTTTATAAAATCATCTCTGATGGTAAATGTGGTCATAAAATTATCCTCTTTCTTTGAACGTATAAGCTCGGATCGCTCGATGGAGCTGTCTCTGATATTTCCTCCGGTTTCGCGCTCCTTTTTTGCTCATGTTCGGTTGCATTGACAGATAAAAAATCATCTATGCATGCAAGCATGCTATCTGATTTTTTATCGTCAATAGCTTATACGTTCAGGTTTACCGGCAGAATTAAGTAAATATATCTCTGTTCTTCATCCCTGATAAAGCAGGGCGATCTGTGATCCGTCATGAAGAGCCGGATCTCCTCATCATCGATGACCCGCATGCAGTCCAGAAGGAATCTGGGATTGAACGCGATCATCAGATCATTTCCCTTCTTTTCGATCCCGATCTCGTCCTTCATGGAACCCATCATGGACGTCAGGGAAAGCTTCATCTCATTCTCCCGCACATCCAGCACGATCGGTTTCTTATCGGATTCCCGGATCAGAAGGATCGAGCGGTCGATGATATCCGTAAAGTCCTTCTTGTTCAGCGTAATGCTGGTCTCATAATCGCCGGAGATCATTCTTTCAATATTGAAATATTCTCCTTCGATCAGTCTGGAAAGGACCATGGTATCGCCGAACTCGAACAGGATATGGTTCTTTCCGAAGAAGACATAGACATCCTTTTCTCTGTCGCCGGGGATAATACGCTGAATCTCATTCAGGGTCTTTCCGGGAACGACCACCTTCTTATCGGAATAATTATCCCGCAGCGCTTCCCTGCGGATGGCGATCCGGTGTCCGTCCAGCGCTGCGATCCGGAGTACGCCGCCCTTCACTTCAAAGAGTTCGCCGGTCATCAGCTTGTTGTTCTCATTGGCCGCCGCGGAGAAGATCGTCTGACGGATCATTTCCTTTAAGGAAAATTCCGAAATGCAGATATAATCATTCTTTTCCATGACAGGCATGGCCAGGAAGTCCTCCCCGTCTCTGGAAGGAACGGTGAAGCTGGCTTTGCCGCTGCGGATATTGACTGTATCGCCGTCTCCGGAGGAAATGTAAACATCTTCATCCGGCAGTTTCCGGACGATCTCGGAGAAAAGCTTTGCATCGATCGCTGTTTTTCCGCCTTCTGTGATCACGGCGGGGACAGATGTTTCGATCGCCAGTTCCATATCGTTGCCGGTCAGACGGACCGTATCAGCGGAAGCATCGAGGAGGATGCATTCCAGGATCGGCATCGTTGTTTTGGAAGATACTGCTTTTATGACCATGTTAATACCGTTCATCAGATCGGTCTTAAAGAAATTAACCTTCATAGGGCGCTCCTTAAATATTTAAATAATAGATAGTTTCAGTAGTAGCAGTAGTAGGCGTTGTGGATTGGTGGAAACACCCCCGGAAGCCTTGTGCTGTCTGCGTTTCCGATGCGAAAAAGATCGTTTCAAACACCTTGGAACGCAGCGGAAAAAGAAAATCTTATCAACACCGCCTTTTTTTGAATGCACGATCAGGTCCGGCGGGGGATCGGTTATCCACGCATATACACGAAAATGCTCTGTTTATTTGTGGACATAAATGTTAATTGTTCTTTTAAAGTTTTCCACAATAAAAACGTATTTTTTGTGGAAATTGTGGAAAATGTGGATCTTCAGCCCGGATTGATCTTTTTGATCAGCGTATCCACGGCTTTCTTCAGCTCTTCATCCTCGGAGAGAGAAGATTCCAGCTTTTCCACGCTGTGCATGACCGTGGAATGATCCTGATTGAAGATTTCACCGATTCCGTCAAATGTCATGCCGATCATATCCCGGATCAGATACTGCGAGATCTGGCGCGGGATCAGGATATTGCGGCTGCGTCTCTTGGACATCACTTCCGAAGGATTGACATGATAGTGGTTGGAGACCACTTCGATGATATAGTCGGATGTGATCTCCCGCTTCGAATGCGGATTGATGACATCTTTCAGTACTTCCTTCGCCTGTTCCAGATCCACATCTTCAGTACGGATATTCTTCAGCTTTGCGAGGAGCATGATCTTCTGAATGGATCCTTCCAGATTCCGGATATCGCTAACGACATTCGCGGCAATATACTGAATGACCTGGTTGTCGATATTGACCTGTTTGCCTTCCTCGCGGAGCATTTCCTCTTTCTTGCGGAGAATGGCCACCCTTGTTTCATAATCGGGAAGTCCGATATCCACGATCGGACCCCAGCCGAACCGGGTCGTGAGCCTTTCCTCCAGTGTAACGAATTCCTTCGGCGGCCGGTCGCTTGAAAAAACGATTTGCTTTTTGGATTCATAGAGGGTATTGAATGTATTGAACAGTTCTTCCTGTGTACTTTCCTTATTAATAATGAACTGTATATCGTCGATCAGGAGCGCATCGGCCTTCCTGTATTTTTCACGAAACTCTTCCGTGGACATGCCGCCCTTCCGGTTATTGTATAGCGAGTCGATGAGATCGTTCGTGAATTTCTCACAGGATACCATCACCACCTTGGCCTGCGGATTTTCCTTGAGCATGAAATGCGCGATCGCATGCAGAAGGTGTGTTTTTCCGAGTCCCGGGCCTCCGTAGATAAAAAGCGGATTGAATTCATCGCCCGGTCTTTCCGCGACCGCGAGGGAAGCGGCATGCGCATGGGAATTGTTTCTTCCGACGACAAAGTTCTCAAAGGTATATCTCGGATTCAGGCCCACATGGTAGGCGGCCTGCGGGATCTTCTTTACCTCTTCCTTTTTCTTTTTTACACTGTCAGGAGTGGTGATCTGGATCTCACAGTGGATTCCGGTGATCTCTTCCACGGCGACCTGTATAAAAATACTGTATCGTTTGTTGACATAGCTGGCCGCCATCCGGTCCTCCATTTTATCTCCGTGGATCAGAAGGGTCAGAATGCCTGTTTTTTCATCAAACGAATGAATCGTCAGAGGAGCGATCCATGTATCATAGGAAACGGTTCCCAGATAAGGATCCTCCTTTAGAAAGTTCAGTACTTCATTCCATTTTTCTCGTATCGTATTTTCCATGGCTCACCGTCTTCATTATATATAAGGAAGGTTTTTTTCCGGACCTGTTTTTGCATATAGTGTCAGTCCATATCATTTTACCGCAAAAGCCCCCGGAATTCAATGTAAAAATACCCCGTGATCCGCCCGGATCCATCTTCTGTCGTGGAAAACTGTTTGCCCATAAAAAGCACGCAGATTCGCGGGATCTGCGGTCCTCATGCAGTGATAAGCACAGGTTTTCCACATGGTTTTCCACTTATTGTGGAAAAATAAAGCACATTTTTTTGTAAATAAGGGAGGTTTTGCGCTTGACGCGCATATTGCCTCTGGCTATAATATATAAAGTTTAGAATCCGGTCAGTATCTCTATTTTTCAGTGAACATGATACGGACGGCGAATCTGCTGATCGGCGGATTATTTCATACAAGAAGGAGGTGTTACGCATGAAAATGACATTCCAGCCTAAGAAAAGGCAGCACGCAAAGGTTCATGGTTTCCGTTCACGCATGAGCACGAAGGGTGGCAGAAAGGTGCTTGCAGCCAGACGTGCGAAAGGAAGAAAGCAGCTCTCGGCCTGACCTTTTGCCGGGAAGATATGATGGAGCATTTTGTTTCATTAAAGAAAAACAGTGATTTCGGGAAGGTCTACCGGCAGGGCAGATCTTTTGCGAACCGGATGCTCGTAATGTATGTACTGCCGGGCAGCCGGGATCACATCGGAAGGATCGGGATCTCTGTCAGCAAGAAGGTAGGCAACAGTGTTGTACGCCACCGCATCAAACGTCTGATCAGAGAGAATATCAGGCTGAACCTTGATATGTATGACAGCAGCAGCGATTATGTAATCATCGCACGGAAGGGAGCTGACGGAGCTTCTTTTCATGAGATCGGAGAAGCGCTTTTTAAGCTTGTCCGCAGGCACAAGGGAAGTGATCAGTGATCATGATGAAGAAAGCTGTAATCTTTCTGATAAGGTTTTACAGAAAAAATATCTCACCCTATAAAAGCTATACACGCTGCAAATACTTTCCGACCTGTTCGGAATATGCCATAGAGGCAGTTGAAAAATACGGAGTCCTTAAGGGAGGACTCCTTTCAGCCTGGAGAATTTTAAGATGCAATCCCTTTTCAAAGGGAGGATATGATCCTGTTCCGTGATCCGGAATCTGATTTTGGAGGAAAATATGTTATTATTAGCCGCACAGCAGACATCCACAGTCGGTGATTGGCCGATCATCAAGCAGATAGCCTACTTGCTGGGTTTTGTTATGAGGGGAATCTTTCTTGGCCTTTCGCATATGGGGATCCTCAACATTACCTTATGCATCGTATTATTTACAATCATCACCAGAATGCTGCTGCTCCCGCTTACGATTCAGCAGCAGAAATTCTCAAAACTGAATTCTGTGATGTCTCCGGAACTTCAGGCTCTCCAGAAAAAGTATCAGGGAAAAAGAGACCAGAATTCCATGGCAAAGATGCAGGCTGAACAGCAGGCTTTATATGACAAATACGGCGTTTCCATGTCAGCCGGATGCCTGCCCTCACTGATCCAGATTCCGCTTTTGTTCGCTCTTTATCCGGTCGTCTACAACATGGAAAGATACGTACCGGAGCTGGCCAATTTCTCGGCCGAAGAGCTGACAAAGATGTATACCATTTTCGGTATCTATCTGAAGGATTCGCCCAAGCTCGGGCTGAATGCTTCCATGCTCATACCGATCCTGGCCGGACTGTCGCAGTTTTTGTCGGTCCAGCTGATGTCGGTCAACCAGCCGCAGATGGACAGTAAAGATTCACCTATGGCGAGCAGCATGAAAACAATGAACTATACCATGCCGCTGATGTCCGTATTTTTCTGCTTTACTTTCCCTGCATTCATCGGTGTATACTGGATCACCATGTCTGTTGTGATGGTCATCCAGCAGTTGTTCATCAACCAGTGGCTGAAGACAGTGGATGTTGATGAACTGATCAAAAAGAGTGTAGAGAAGAAGAATAAGAAGAGGGCGAAAAAAGGACTGCCCCCGATCAATGACAAGGCGAATATCTCTACAAAGAGAATCAATACGCCTGCGGAAACAAAAGCAGAGCCCAAAATTGATTATGGTGAAAGGGCTAAGAAAATTCAGGATTCCACAGATTATTATGAGAAGAAGGCTGCGAAACCCGGAAGTCTCGCGGCAAAAGCCGGTATGGTAAAAGATTACAATGAAAGGCACAAAAAGTAAGGAGAGAACATGGATTACATTACTTTTACCGGGAAGAACAAAGAGGAAGCGCTTGCTGCGGCAAAGGAAAAATTCGGTGTGCCGCTTACAGAGATCGAGTATGAAGTAATTGATGAGGGAAGCACAGGTTTCCTCGGTATCGGCAGCAAGCCTGCCCAGATCAAGGCAAAGAAGAAATTTACGCTTGTTTCCGCTGCGGAAGATTTCCTTGCCGATGTATTCGGAAGGATGGATCTGAAGGTTGATCTGGATACCGTTTATAATGAGGAAGAAAAGACCATGGATATCGACCTGAAGGGCGATGACATGGGTATCCTGATCGGCAAGAGAGGACAGACGCTGGATTCACTGCAGTATCTGACAAGCCTTGTGGTCAATAAGTACTCCGATGATTACATCAGAGTAAAGCTCGACATCGAGAACTACAGAGAGCGCAGAAAAGAGACGCTGGAGAACCTTGCAAAGAACATCGCTTCCAAGGTAAAGAGAACCCACAGAGAAGTCTCTCTGGAGCCGATGAATCCTTATGAGAGAAGGATCATCCATTCCACACTGCAGGCCGACAAATATGTCGTGACCAGAAGTGAAGGTGAAGAGCCCCACAGATTCGTGATCGTAGCGCCGAAGAAGGAAAGACGCGAGAACTTCAGATCCGAAGGAAGAGGCTTCCAGAAGGGTGAAGGAAGAGGAAATTACAACAGAGGAAAGAAATCTTCCGTCGTCTACAAGGATCGTGACGATGCCCAGACTGAAGGAAATGAAAGAAAGTCCGGCAACAGGACCTACGGTTACAGGACCTTCGGATATACAAGACGTGAAGAGACCGTTGCTACTTCAAAGCACAATTTTGATACGGTAGACGATCACGGCTTCCATGAAACAGAGGATATAGAGGATTGATAAAAACAGACCCGAGCACATTATGTGTTCGGGTCTGCTGATAAGAAAAGGAATTTTTATCATGCATTCGGATACCATCGCCGCCATTGCCAGCGGACTGACGCCTTCCGGGATCGGAATCATCCGGATCAGCGGGCAGGAAGCGGTCGAAAAAGCAAACTGCATATTTGAAGGAAAGGATCTGGAGGAGGAAAAAGGAAGAGGTATCTTCTACGGTCATATAAAAGCGGATGGTCATGTGATCGATGAAGTGATCGTTCTGATCATGAGAGCGCCGAAGAGCTATACCGGCGAGGATGTCTGTGAGATCCAGTGCCATGGCGGTCCTTTCGTAATGCAGAGGATCCTGAAAGCGGTCCTGGATCTCGGTGTGCGTCCCGCCGATCCCGGTGAATTCACCAAAAGAGCCTTCCTTTCCGGGCGGCTCGATCTGGCCCAGGCGGAAGCTGTCATGGGGATGATCCGGGCCGAAAATGAAAAGGCGGCCGTTGTCTCGGCAAAGCAGATCTCCGGCGAATTATCCGAAAAGATCAGAGAAGTCAGGGAATCGATCCTGCACGATACCGCCAGGATCGAAGCTTCGCTGGATGATCCGGAGCATCTTTCGCTGGATGGATTTACAGATGAATTTCTTCCGCGTCTGGAAAATCAAATGCAGAAGCTTCATGCGCTTGCAGATTCCTTTGATGAAGGAAGGATCCTGACGGAAGGCATCAGAACGGTCATTCTCGGCAAGCCGAATGTTGGAAAATCTTCGATCATGAACCGGCTTTTGGGCGAGGAGCGCGCGATCGTAACAGAATATGCGGGGACGACCAGAGATGTGATCGAGGAGAATCTCCGGATGTCCGGCTTTTCGCTGAAACTTGTCGATACCGCCGGCATCCATGATACGGATGAGCCGGTGGAGAAGATCGGCATTGAAAAAGCATCCGCGCAGGCGAAGGAAGCAGATCTGATCTTCTTTGTTGCCGATTCCTCGGATTCCTTTACAAAAGAGGATGAAGAGATCCGCTCCTTCCTGTCCGGAAAAGAGCTGCAGGATAAAAAAGTGATCGTTCTTCTGAACAAAAGCGATCTGACGCAGCGGACGGATGCCGCTTTTTTAAAGGAAAAGACCGGATTTCCCGTCTTTGTCGTTTCCGCAAAGGAAGCACAGGGAATCGAGGAGATCAAAAACTATATTTCCGAACAGTTCATGAGCGGGAAGATCGATGATGATGAGCAGATGATCATCACGAACGTGCGTCATCAGCAGCTCTTAAAGGAAGCAGCCATGCATCTTTCCTATGTAAAAAAAAGTATTCTGGACGGTATGCCGGAGGATTTTTATACGATCGACCTGATGGCCGCTTATGAAGCGCTGGGAAAGATTACCGGCGAGACGGCAGGCGAGGATCTGGTGAATGAGATATTCTCCGAATTCTGTATGGGAAAGTAAATTTCAGTTAAAGGATCATTTTATGGATTTTCATCATTTTGACGTAATCGTGATCGGCGCCGGGCATGCGGGCTGCGAAGCTGCGCTTGCGGCTGCAAGGCTCGGCATGAAGACGCTCATATTTACCACCAGTATTGAGAGCGTTGCCATGATGCCGTGCAATCCCAATGTCGGCGGCACGTCGAAGGGACATCTTGTCCGCGAGATCGATGCGCTCGGCGGCGAGATGGGAAAAAATATAGATAAGACTTTTATTCAGTCCAAGATGCTGAACCGTTCCAAGGGACCTGCCGTTCATTCGCTTCGTGCACAGGCGGATAAGCAGGCTTACAGCCGGGAGATGCGGCTGACGCTGGAGCATACCGAAAATCTTTATCTCCGTCAGGCGGAGGTCACGGATCTTCTGACCGAAGACGGAAAAGTATGCGGCGTCATGGCCAGAGGCGGACTGAAATTCTTTTCGAAAGCGGTGATTCTCTGCAGCGGCACGTATCTCAATGCCAGATGTATCACCGGAGAAGAAAGCGTTTACACCGGTCCGAACGGACTTCCGGCGGCTACGATGCTCTCCTCTTCTCTTTCTGCAGCCGGCATCAAACTGCTGCGCTTCAAAACCGGTACGCCGGCGCGTGTGGACGGAAGGACCGTGGATCTTTCAAAGATGGAGGAGCAGAAAGGGGATGAAGTAATCACGCCTTTCTCCTTTGCCACGGATCCGGATACTGTGCAGAAAGAACAGGTTTCCTGCTGGCTTACCTATACAAATGAAAGAACGCATGAGATCATCCGCAATAACCTGGACAGATCGCCGCTGTTTTCCGGCGTGATCAAGGGAACCGGACCGAGATACTGTCCTTCGATTGAAGATAAAGTGGTCCGTTTTTCGGAAAAACCCCGGCATCAGCTCTTCCTGGAACCGGAAGGACTGTATACGGATGAACTGTATATTTCCGGCATGTCCAGCTCTCTTCCGGCGGATGTCCAGGAGGAAATGATTCATACGGTTCCGGGTATGGAGGATGCACATATTGTCAGAAATGCGTATGCGATCGAATATGATCTGATCGATCCGAACCAGCTCTCCCTCTCCCTGCAGTGCAGGGTACTCTCCGGCTTTTTCAGTGCCGGGCAGGCAAACGGAAGTTCCGGTTACGAAGAAGCTGCCGCACAGGGTCTGATCGCTGGAATCAATGCTGCACGTTGGATCAAGGGACAGGATCCGCTGATTCTTGACAGATCACAGGCTTATATCGGTGTACTGATCGACGATCTTGTGACAAAAGAGAATTTTGAACCTTACCGGATGATGACATCCAGAGCGGAATACCGTCTGCTGCTGCGCCAGGATAATGCGGATCTGAGACTCTCCCATATCGGCCATGAGATCGGACTCATTTCCGATGTACGGTATGAGAAGCTTATAAATAAGGAAAGGATCATTGCGGAGGAATGCCGGAGACTTGAAAATACGTATGCCGGCGCGACGGATGAAGTCAATGCTTTTCTGGATCAGTTCGGTTCGACGCATCTTGTTTCCGGCATGAGCCTTGCAGAACTGCTGAAGCGGCCGGAACTGGATTATGAAAAGCTCGCCGCCATCGATAAGAACCGGCCGGCCATACCGGCGAATGCAGCGGAACAGGTGAATATTTCTCTGAAATATGAGGGTTATATCAAAAGACAGATGCAGCAGGTAGAGCATTTCCGGAAACTCGAAGGAAAGCTGCTGCCGGAGGATATGGAGTACGGCGATATGAACAACCTGCGTCTGGAAGCCAGGCAGAAGCTTGCCAGATTCCGGCCCAGATCGATCGGACAGGCGTCCAGGATCTCCGGTGTTTCGCCGGCGGATATTTCCGTTTTGCTTGTGTGGCTGGAGCAGCACACGAAAATCAGGGAAGGAGAATAACAATGTATATTTTGCATGTTACTTATGAATTAAAGGAAGGAATGCGTGAAGAATATCTGCAGAAGCTTCATGAACTTCAGATTGCGGAACTAACCCGTCAGGAAAAAGGAAATCTGGATTATACGTATTATGTCTCTCCGGACAAAGAGAATATCGTTTTTCTGACAGAAATCTGGGAAAGTCCAGAGGATCAGAAGGCGCATATGCAGTCTCCGCATCTTAAAATGCTTGCAGAGATAAAACCCGTGTATGTACAGAATACAGTACTTCATTGCTATGACGGTGCTGTGCAGGTCAGCTGATCTATACTGATCTTGAAGTTATCCGGAGTATGTTTATGGATAAGAAAGAAATTTTGAAAACCGCATTTGCTCTTGCAGATCTGGATATCAGCAGTGAGCAGACAGAGCAGTTCATTGCTTATGCTGCTCTTCTCTCCGAGTGGAATGAGAAAATGAATCTGACGGCGATTACGGATTTCAATGAAGTGGTTTCCAAACATTTCATTGACAGTCTTGCGCCGATGTATGCAGGTGTATTAAAGACTAATAATATAGTCAAAAGAACAGTTGATGTCGGTACCGGTGCGGGTTTTCCGGGAATTCCCTTAAAGATCATGAATCCCGATATGGATCTGACACTGGTCGACTCCCTGAACAAGCGGATTGATTTTCTGAATACCGTTATTGCGGAGTTGGGACTGAAGAAAACGCGTGCCGTTCATGCCAGAGCTGAGGATTTCGGCCGTGACGGGAGCAACCGGGAAAAATACGGGTTGTGTGTTTCCAGAGCGGTCGCGGATCTGGCTGTGCTTTCGGAATATTGTATTCCGCTGCTGTCAAAGGGCGGTGTGTTTATCTCCTACAAAGGCGGAGATGCGCATCAGGAGATCCTGGGGGCAGAAAGAGCTGTAAAGGTACTGGGCGGAAAGATCCTTGCGGAAAAGGAATTCGTGATTACCGGGACGGATTATAAAAGAACACTGGTTGTGGTGAATAAGGTGGATCATACGCCGAAGAAATTCCCCAGAAAGGCGGGCATGCCGAAAAAGAGTCCGATCAGATGAGGGGGAGTAGGACAGATAGAGACGCTGCATTTGTATTCAAGTGACACTGCAGGAGAATAATAAAGCCTCCGGAAACAGGGCACGGGGTGAACAGTTTCCGGAGGCTTTATTATTCTCCTGCAGCTGTTACTGGAAGATTTTTTGAAATTCGTACTCTTCACTTGCTATCGATCTATTCTGATCATTTTGAGATTCAAAATGATCATTTATTGAACTTAATTGCATCTTGTTAAATTATGAGATTTATGTTATATTTATAATACTATTTAGGAATTATGATACACTCTCCTATTTTCGGAGAATTATGATTAAGGAGGTTACCATATGAGTGACAGCAGATTCTATATTTGTGAGCATTGCGGCAATCTGATAGGCATGATCAATGATGCAGGCGTTCCGCTTGTATGCTGCGGTCAGAAAATGACGAAACTGGAACCCGGCACTGTGGAAGCTTCTCATGAGAAGCATATTCCGGTCGTTGCGGTGGACGGATGCAAGGTAAAGGTATGTATTGGTTCTGCAGCGCATCCGATGCTGGAGGCCCACAGCATTCTTTGGGTATATCTGCAGACGGATAAGGGCGGACATAGAAAATGTCTGGAAGTCGGCGGTGCGCCGGAGGTTGAATTCGCACTTACGGAGGATGAAAAGCCTGTGGCGGCTTATGCATACTGCAATCTGCATGGGCTCTGGAAAGCAGATATCTGATTTCTATATTGATTTCGATTTGAAAGACCGGTTCGCCGGTCTTTTTTGTTTCACGTGAAACAATTTTTACAAGATAGTGCTTTCTTGTTTCGTCTACCTGATCCGAAATAAAGCAGGAATCATTTGATTTGCTTCGTTTAAATGTTTCACGTGAAACATGGTTTTTTTATTGTGTATTGTCGCCAGGGTTGATATTATTCCTCACCGTCGTACAAAGTGTATTCCAGACAAAACAGGGGTCGCGTCATTGGCTTCGTAACACGGATAAAACATATGCACTCCTTCCAGCCAACGAATAAAGCGTGTTGGCTTCCAGTCTGCAGTTTTCCCGGTTTCTGTCGCCTGACACTCTACAGTTCTGTCTGGAATACACTCTGTACTTACGCGGGATGCACCAAAATATATAATACTGTTCAATATATACATTAAAAACAGTATTATTGATGAATTCAATTGAATTCTTTACAAGTCTACGTCTCTGCCTGATCTAAATCAAAGCTATGGAGCAACGGGCGATAGCTAACGTTCTTCATGCATTTAAGCGAGATCTGTGATCTGCGAAGCCTACGATGCGATTCGTGTTTTGCCTGGAATATATACTGTACGACGGCGAAAAATAATTAAATCAATATCGAAGCAAATAAATGACATGCGATATTTTGACACTGCATATATTCTATGATAAACTAGGCACGCGGAATAACAGATACAGAGAGGATTCGTAATGAAACGAATAATTGCGGTTGCAAATCAGAAGGGCGGCGTCGGAAAAACGACAACCACCGTAAATCTTTCGGCCTGTATTGCAGAAGCCGGGAAACGCGTCCTGGTCATTGACATGGATCCCCAGGGCAATACCACGAGCGGATTCGGAATCGATAAAGACAGTATAGAGAATACGATCTATGAAGTTCTGATCGGTGAATGTGATTTGAAAGACGCGATCCAGACAACGGCGGTCAAGAAACTCGATATTGTAACATCCAATATCGATCTGACGGGGGCTGAGATCGAACTTCTGAATGTAGAAGAGAAAGAATATATCTTGAGGAAAGAGGCTGAAACAGTCGAGAACAGCTATGATTACATCATCATCGACTGCCCGCCTTCCCTTAACATGCTTACAGTCAATGCCATGACTACAGCAGATACTGTCCTGATCCCGATCCAGTGTGAATACTACGCTCTGGAAGGCCTGTCCCAGCTGATGTATACGATCGATCTGGTAAAGAACAGACTGAATGAAGATCTGATGGTCGAAGGCGTGGTATTTACCATGTATGATTCCAGAACAAATCTTTCCGCCCAGGTCGTGGAAAATGTCAAGGATAATCTCGAATACAATATATACAACACGATTATCCCGAGAAATGTCAGACTGGCAGAAGCGCCGAGCTACGGCATGCCGATCACGATTTATGATCCGAAATCGGCCGGTGCGGAAAGCTATCGGAAGCTTGCAAAAGAAGTCATTAAGAATAAAGTCATGGACCGCAGCTGAACACCATAATATCTGATCGTAAACGGAGAAAGAACAATGGCACAGAAAAGAGGACTGGGAAAAGGCATCAGCAAAGGCGGGGGACTGAATGCACTGATTCCCGGCAGCAATGATGAAAATAAGAAGGAAAAGGTTGAAAAACCGGAGAAATCCACAAAAACATCCACAAAAAAGCCGGTAAAAGTGGAAAACACGCCTAAAAACAGCGACGAACTGAATGGTGCAGTGTGGATAAGTCTGCAGAAGATCGAACGGAATCCGGATCAGCCGCGGAAGGATTTTGACGAAGAAAGCCTGCAGGAACTGGCCGATTCGATCAAGACCTACGGGATCATTCAGCCGCTTCTTGTAAAGCCGGAAGGAAAACGCTATCTGATCATCGCCGGAGAGCGGAGATGGAGAGCAGCAAAGCTCGCCGGACTGAAAAAAGTCCCGGCGATCGTAAAGGACTATACAGATAGTGAAGTTATGGAGATCTCTCTGATCGAGAATATTCAGAGAGAAGATCTTAATGTCATGGATGAAGCGAACGGCTACAAACGTCTGATGGAGGAGTTTTCCTACCGGCAGGAAGACCTGGCGGAGAAGCTTTCCAAGAGCCGCAGCGTGATCGCCAACCGGCTTCGTCTTCTGAAGCTGATGCCCGAAGTGCAGGAAATGCTGCGTACGGGCGCTATTTCCGAGGGACACGCAAGAGCGCTGATCGTTATCGAGGATCCGGCGCTGCAGCTACAGGCTGCAAAGACAGTCGCTGACAATCATTTCAGTGTCCGTGAAACGGAAAAGCTGGTCAAGGGACTTCTGGCTCCGCCGAAGCCGGAAAAGGAAGACTGGGCGAGTGCGGATCAGTTCACCTATGACAAGCTGGAGGATGAACTGCGCAGCTCGATCGGTTCGAAGGTCAGTATCAGGCGGACTGACAAAACAAAAGGAAAGATCATCATTGATTATTTCTCCATCGATGATCTCGAGCGGATCGCAGAGATCATCAATCGAAAATAAAATGAAATCAAGGAGGTGAAGCATGGAAGTACTGAACAGTATTTTTGACGGAATGGCGAATGTTGTCAATTCGCTTCCGGTAAATGACAATCTGTTTCTGCTTCTGCTGATTCTGATCAATATAGTTCTGATTATAATAGTAGTCTCACTTCAGATCAGAGTAGGTTACCTGACAAAAAGATATGATCTTTTCATGCGCGGACACAATGGCGCTGCGCTGGAGGACAATATGGTGGATCTTTACCGGAAGATCCAGACGATTCAGAACCGTGAACAGGCCAATAAGGATCTCATGAAGATGCTGAACCGCGGCATGAATGATACGATTCAGAAAACAGGCCTGGTCAAGTACAATGCATTTGACGGCATGGGCGGCGAATCCAGCTTTGCGCTGGCACTGCTGAACATGGAAAATACGGGATTTATCCTGAATGCGATGCACAGCCGCAATTCCTGTTATCTGTATATCAAGGAAGTGCACGGCGGAAAACCGGATGTTGTCCTGACCAATGAAGAAAAAGGTGCGCTGGATGAAGCGCTTGACGCAGGATACGGAAAAAGAAGTTGATTCAAAAACTGATGGATGGTATTATTGTGAATACTGAAAATCCACATGACAACATCAAGCCGGGGGAGGTAAGCTGATGTCCATTTTTGAAGGAGCCGGCGTTGCCATCGTAACGCCTTTTGAAGCAGACGGTTCGGTTTCCTATAAGAAGCTGGGAGAACTGCTTGATTACCAGATCGAGAACAAAACGGATGCGATCATTATCTGCGGAACGACCGGAGAGGGTTCCACCCTTTCCATGGAGGAGCACAAGGAGTGCATCCGCTTTACCGCAGAATATGTAAACGGACGCATTCCCGTGATCGCAGGCACCGGATCGAACTGCACCGAAACCGCGATCGAGCTTTCGAAGCAGGCCGAGGAGGACGGCGCGGATGCGCTTCTTGTCGTCACACCGTATTACAATAAGGCTAGCCAGAAGGGCCTGATCCAGCACTTTACAGCAGTCGCAGAAAGCACAACGCTTCCTATTATAATGTACAATGTTCCGAGCCGCACGGGTGTGAATATCCAGGCGAAGACCGCTGTGGAGATCGCAAAGCGCAATAAAAATGTGGTCGCGATCAAGGATGCAGCTGCCAATCTTTCGCAGACAGCCTATATGGCATATCTTTCAAAGGAAGCAGGCGGCGTGCTGGATATCTATTCCGGAAATGATGATGAAGTGATCCCGCTTCTGTCCGTCGGCGGAAAGGGCGTTATTTCCGTGCTCTCCAATGTTGCGCCGCGCGAGACACATGACATGGTCTATGAATATCTGCACGGTGACAGAGAAAAGGCCGTGGATATCCAGCTTCGGATGCTTCCGCTGATTAAAGCGCTTTTCTGCGAAGTCAACCCGATCCCGGTGAAGACTGCGCTCAATCTGATGGGCATGAATGCCGGTCCGCTCAGAATGCCGCTTTGCGAAATGGAGCCCGAGAATCTGGAACTGCTGAAAAAAGAAATGAAAAATGCCGGCCTCATCTGAACCAGTGGTTTCGGTGAGATCTGATGATCTATTCAAATACCCCGCCGTTTAAGCGGGGTTTTTATCTAACGGAGGATGATAACATGATCAAAGTGATTTTAAACGGATGCTGCGGCGTGATGGGCGGCGTTGTTACGGAACTGGTGGAAGCAGAGCCCGATATGGAGATCGTGGCCGGCATCGATATCAAGGATAACGGAAAGACGGAATATCCCGTATTTCCGAGCCTGTCGGAATGCAGCGTGCCGGCAGATGTGGTGATTGATTTTTCATCTGCGAAGGCCATGGATTCTCTGATCGCGGGCCTGAAGGAAAAGAAGATCCCTGCTGTACTGTGCTCAACGGGCCTTTCGGAAGAGCAGCTTGCAGCTGTGGAAGCGCTCAGCAAGGAGAGCGCCGTACTGAAATCCGCAAATATGTCGCTTGGCATCAATCTGATGTTCAAGGTGCTGAAAATGATCGCGCCGATGCTTTCAGAGGAAGGATTTGATATTGAGATTCTGGAAAAGCACCATCACAGAAAGCTGGATGCGCCGAGCGGCACGGCGATCGCGCTGGCGGATGCGATCAATGATGCCATGGAGGAAAAGCTCAAATATACATTTGACCGTTCCGCTGTCAGAGCGCCCCGTGATCCGAAGGAGATCGGTTTTGCGGCGATCCGCGGCGGCAATATCGTCGGCGAGCATGATGTGATCTTTGCAGGACAGGATGAAGTGATCACGATCTCTCATCAGGCAGCTTCCAGAGCGATCTTTGCGAAGGGTGCTGTTGCTGCGGCGAAGTTCCTGGCGGGCAAGCCTGCGGGATACTATGATATGAGCGACGTGGTGAACGTTTAAGATTGTGACGGGAAACGGCTGACTGCCGGTAAACAGCCAGATCGTGCATCTGTGCAGCTGAAAACAGTCCATATGAAATGTTGGATCATGCATTTGTACAGCTGGAATCCAGTCGGTATGAAATGTCGGACCGTGCATCTGTACAGCTGAAAGCCGTTATGATCAGCTGTCATCCTGAACGGCGGAGCCGTGAAGGATCCACCGCTTGAAGCCTGCGGTTTTATGCCAACCGAAGAAAAGAAGAGTGGAGATTACACATTAATATCAGGCATATTACTTGCCTAAAGTGGGAATACAATAAATTATCAGAACGAGTTATCTTCATATAGTGGGGGATACGAACCATTTTCCCTTCTATCCAAATCAGTCAGAAAGGATTTTACTATGGCTACAGACAGATATCAGAGCCCTCTGGAAACGAGATATGCAAGTGCGGAGATGCAGTTTATTTTTTCACCGGACAAGAAGTTCCGTACCTGGAGGCGTCTGTGGATCGCGCTTGCGGAGACCGAACAGGAGCTGGGACTTCCGATCACGGATGAACAGATCGAAGAACTGAAAGCACATAAGGATGATATCAATTACGAGGAAGCACGGAAGCAGGAAGCAAAGGTCCGCCACGATGTCATGGCGCATGTGCATGCTTACGGACTGCAGTGCCCGAATGCCAAGGGCATCATTCATCTGGGCGCGACTTCCTGTTATGTGGGAGACAATACGGATATCATTATCATGCGGGAAGCACTGCAGCTGGTCAGAAAGAAACTGATCAATGTCATTGCTGCACTCGCAGGATTTGCAGAAAAATATGCGGATCTGCCGACGCTCGGATTTACGCATTTCCAGCCTGCACAGCCTACGACGGTCGGCAAGCGTGCAACACTGTGGCTGAATGATCTGGCCATGGATCTGGCAGATCTGGATTATGTGATCGGTTCGCTGAAGATGCTGGGATCGAAGGGTACCACGGGAACACAGGCAAGTTTCCTGGAGCTTTTCGGCGGCGACCATGAGAAATGCAAGGCCGCGGACAAGCGTATTGCGGAAAAGATGGGCTTCTCGGAGTGCTATCCGGTATCCGGACAGACATATTCGAGGAAGGTGGACTTCCGTGTGCTTTCGGTGCTGGCAGGGATTGCCCAGAGCGCGCACAAGTTCTCGAATGATATCCGGCTTCTGCAGCATCTGAAAGAAGTGGAAGAGCCTTTTGAAAAGAGCCAGATCGGTTCTTCGGCGATGGCTTATAAGAGAAATCCGATGCGTTCGGAGAGAATTGCATCGCTGTCCAATTATGTCATGAGCGATCTGATGAATCCGATGCTGGTGTCTTCGACACAGTGGTTCGAGAGAACGCTGGATGATTCGGCAAACAAGAGACTGTCTGTGCCGGAGGCTTTCCTGTGCATCGATGGTATCCTGACACTGTATCTGAATGTGGCGGACGGACTGGTGGTGTACCCGAAGGTGATCAGAAAGCGTCTGATGTCGGAGCTGCCTTTCATGGCGACGGAGAATATCATGATGGATGCTGTGAAGGCGGGCGGCGACAGGCAGGAGCTGCATGAGCGGATCCGGGAGCTTTCGATGGAGGCCGGAAAGCATGTGAAGGCAGAGGGACTGGATAACGATCTGCTGGATCTGATCGCGGCGGATCCGATGTTTTCCCTTTCCCGGGAGGATCTGGAGAAGTCGATGGATCCTGCGAAGTATGTCGGCCGTGCGCCTGAGCAGACGCGGGAATTCCTGGCATCCGTGATCACGCCAATTCTGGAAGAGAATAAAGATCTTCTGGGCGTGGAAGCCATTGTCACCGTGTAATATAGATTTTTCATAAGATTTCATTGCGATGTATTGATCATTTGTCAGCACAGCCTGCATCCTCTGCGGCAACAGGGTCCTCAGATTGCTTCGTAATCCGGATAAAGCATATGCACTCCTTCGGTCAAACAAAAAGCGTGTTTGCCCTCCGTCGGCAGCTTTCCCGGTTACTGTCGCTCTTCACACACAGTTGCCGCAGAGGATGCAGGCTGTGCTTCGTAATGTGCACCGGAAGTTTTCTGGCAGCCGGAGTGTTGATTGTCACATATATGTGTTTTTCGCTCTCACATTAAGAAGAGCATCCTGCGCTCTGTCTTGGAACTGTGTGTGAAGAGCGACAGGATCGGGCAAAATTGCCGACGGAGGAACCGACACGCTTTTTGTCGGGCCGAAGGAGTGCGAATGTTTTGTGCGATAAGCCTGTCAAGCGGACACCATGCTTGCATGAGGGTCCATTTGACAGGCAACGGACATCGAGCAGCTTGCTGCGAGATGTCCCGGATCCGAAGCAATCTGAGGACCCTGTTTCAAGACAGAGCGCAGGATGCTCTGACAACTGTAAGAGATCATCACATCATCATTTATCAATAATACGGAGGAGTTCTCATGATCCAGGATATCAATCCGGAAGTCTATGACAATTCTTTTGAACACAGAAGAGCGCCGCAGAGTGACGATCCGGTGCTGCTGTATACGGATGGCGGTTTTCTGGCCCACAGGGAAGAAAACGGGATTCGTTATCCCGCTGTGTCCGAAGTAATTGCCGCAGTGTCAGCGCAAAGTCCGGCGCATGCGTCGGATCCGCATCATGACGAGCAGACCGAGATCCGGGGGCACCGGGAGACCGAGCGCGGTGACAGATATTTCATTTCCGGTATTGAATTTATCTTTCTTTTCAGGATCGATGAAAGAGCTTACTTCGGCATTGATGGGGAAGCGGTCATCGAACTGATAAAGAATGCGGGAAACGGCCTTGAAACCATAGCGCAGAGCGAGATCCGCGGACTGCGTCCAATGATCGATGCCTATACGGCGATTACCGGTATGCAGCTGAAGCGCTGGAGAGAGCAGCAGCGGTTCTGCGGTAAGTGCGGCGGTAAGATGCGGCCTTCCCGTACGGAGCGCGCCTTTGTCTGCGATTCCTGCGGGCTGACAAATTATCCGAAGATCTGTCCGGCGGTCATCGTCGCGGTGACGCACGGCGACCGGATCCTGCTGACAAAATATGCCGGCAGAACATTCACACGATATGCGCTGATCGCGGGCTTTACGGAGATCGGTGAGACGATCGAGGATACCGTGCATCGGGAAGTGATGGAAGAAGTGGGCGTGAAGGTGAAGAACCTGCGGTTCTACAAGAGCCAGCCGTGGTCTTTCTCAGATTCGCTGCTTTTCGGGTTTTTTTGCGAGCTGGACGGGGAGGAGCAGATCACGCTGGATACCAGAGAGCTTTCGGTGGGAGAATTTCTCACGCGAGAGGAAATGCCGGATAGGTCGGATGATATTTCGCTGACCGCGGAGATGATGGAGCTTTTCCGGACAGGGAAGATATAATTGTTTTTCGTTATGAATGGATTTGCAGCAGTTTTTGATAAGTGTAATACTACAGGAAGAAGGAGCAGGGAGGGATCTGCATGAATACAAAAGAAGCGATTATGACCAGACGCAGCACGAGAAAGTTCAGGCAGGATCCTGTGCCGCAGGATCTGCTGCATGAAGTCGTGGAAGCAGGACGCTATGCGCCAAGCGGCGGCAACAGCCAGAGCACGCATTTTATCGTCATCAAAAATAAGGAGATCCTGGACAGGCTCGCGGAAGCCGTGAAGCAGGAATTCGCGGCGATGGAGCTTACACCGGGACTTTATAAATCGCTGGTCAATTCCATCCGGGCTTCCAAAACGGGAAAATATATCTTCCATTATAATGCACCGGTGCTGATCGTGACCGCAAATCAGAAGGATTACGGGAATAATATTGCGGACTGTTCCTGTGCGCTCATGAATATGATGCTGACGGCGAACGAACTGGATCTGGGCAGCTGCTGGATCAACCAGCTGAAATGGCTGAATGAGGATCCGGTCCTTCTGGAGATGATGAAGGAACTCGGCATGCAGGAGGATGAGCGTGTGTACGGCGCGCTGGCGCTGGGCTATGCGGATACGGAAGACGGTCTGCCGGTGCGGAAGGCGCTGCCGAGGACT
>OCVV012830123.1_pt1 | contig 40676 bp, 35 predicted proteins | sample 1539721 | NCBI WGS metagenome assembly OCVV01 (sample SAMN02144230, study PRJEB22623) | gut metagenome | biome: sheep rumen | host: Ovis aries | place: New Zealand | reverse complement strand
CAGAAGCTGACTGCAGCAGGTCCGTACACGGAGACCTTCCAGCGCGTAGGCGGTGGCGACTCGATCGTCAACCTGACGCTGAATGTCAATCCGGTGCCGAGTCAGGATGTGACTGTGGCTTATACGGCTATTATCAAGCAAGGTCAGACCTACCTGTTCGGTTGCCAGAAACTGACAGCTGCAGGTCCGTACACGAACACTATTCCGCGTGTAAACGGAGGTGATAGTATCATCAATCTCACGCTGGATGTGCTCGCTACGACATACTGCGATACGACGATTACTACCTGTGACTCGCTCGTATGGATTCACGAAACAATCAAGACTTCCGGTGAATATATCGATACGATTCCTAATGTTGCAGGCGGTGATAGTATCATCACTTTGCATCTGACGGTTAACTATGCGACAACGGGTAGCGAGACTGTTTCGGCATGCGGGGACTACCTCTGGCATGGTCAGGTTTATAACCTCTCCGGTATATACGTTGATACGTTAAGCAGTTTGGTAACCGGTTGCGACTCTATCGTAACCCTCAACCTGACGATCAACCAGCCGGTATATGGTCCTACCCAGACTGTAACGGGTTGCGATTCCGTAATCTATAAGGGTATTAAGTACATGGCAAGTACGCAGATAGAGGATACGCTTGATATCCCTGCGTCGAACGGTTGTGACTCGATCTTGCTCGTAAATATCATCGTTAATCAGCATGCTACAGGTGTAGATGCACTCGAAGGTTGCGACTCCGTAGTCTTCAAGGATATTACCTACACCGCGGATACATTGGTATATGATACTCTTACTGCGGCTAACCTCTGTGACTCGATCGTAGCTGTGACCATCACCGTTAAGCATCATGCGGAAGGTGTAGATGCACTCGAAGGTTGCGATGCCGTAGTCTTCAAGGGTATTACCTACACGGCGGATGCATTGGTATATGATACCATCGCAGGCGGTGCGGCAAGCGGTTGCGACTCAATCGTAACTGTGACCATCACCGTTAAGCATTCTACGGCTTCGGAAGAGTACGCAGAGAACTGCGACTCCTACGTATGGCGTGGTAATACCTATACCGCTTCCGGTGATTATACCGATACGATTCCTAACATCGCAGGCTGTGACTCGATCCTCACGCTTCACCTGACGATCCATCATGCGGATTCGTCCTCTGTGGAGGTAGTCGATACATGTAACATGTATATGTGGCATGACTCGCTCTACACCCGCTCGGGCGTTTACTATGATACCTTGCAGACCGTTCACGGCTGTGACTCGATCTGTAAGCTCAATCTGAACATTGAGCTCCCGTATCAGGATACCCTGACGATAGAGCATTACTATGGCGATCGTATCATCATGATCAACCGTCATGAGATCAACGCGCTGGGATGGAAGCTCGACTCGCTCGATCTGGATCATCCGGAGTACGTGAAGTGGTATCGTATCGAGGCTTCAGGAGATACGACGTTCCTCGGCGATGGATATTATTATACCATCGCAAGCGGTGATCCGATTCCGGTAGGTACCTATTTCGCTGTCATCACGATTGCACCGGGTGAAGGTGCCCGTTGCGGCGCTAAGGGTACGACCGAGACCTATACCGTTACCGGCGCTGCGCCTGCTCCGGCACTCGTGCCGTCGCTCGCTCGCCCGGGTGAGGATATACGTATCATCAACCTCGATCCGACGGCTAAGACAGATGTCCGTATCTATTCTGCGGACGGCTTGATCCAGAACCGTTACACCGTTTCCGGTAGTGACACCTACACGATCAAGGCCGCAGGTACGACCGGATTCTATCTCGTCGAGCTGTACAACGAGGGTATGAAATCAACATTACGTTACATCGTTAAATAAGGAGGGAGGAAGACAATGAAAACTGTTAAATCAATTCTTATTGCAACGACTCTGATATGCGCTTCTGTTGTGTCGACGCTGTCGGCACAGCAGGAAGCACAGCCTGCGCAGAAACATGAGTTTAAGGTAGCTGTAGGCGACTCCGTGATGATTAAGCGCGAATGCGTGGAGTATCTGACCGGCGAGCGTCCTTCCGTCTGGGTTTGGGACAAGGTACACACTGTTTATCAGCTCGGTACCAAGCGCTTCCCGGAGGGCGTGCTGCTGTGGAATATCCGCTCGTGGATATGCGAGGAATGCTTGATTAACGTCAACGGCAATGCGAAAGAGGCTGCTGCCCAGGCTGCTGAAGAGCAGGCTGAAGAGCGTGCCGCTTTTGAGGAAGAGAAGGCTAAGACGAAGGAAGCCAAAGAGGCTGCACGCGCTGCCGCTGAAGCTGCTGCTATAGCAGCGGCGGATAGTGCGTTCCGCGCTCAAGAGGCTGAGCGTCTGGCTGCAGAACAAGCAGCTAAAGAGGCGGAAGAGGCTGCTCGCGCACAAAAAGCGAAAGAGGATTCGATCGCTTCGCAGCAGCACTTCAAGCACTCGTACGACCGGTTCACGATCGGTCTGCGCGGCGGTGCTTCTTCGCTCCTCCACCAAGCTGAGAAAGGTAACTGGACCTGCGGCGGTGACGTAGTGCTCGATCTGCAATACGCCCATTACTGGGCTAAAGATGGTCGCCCGGTTGATCTGGGTATCATCGTTGGTCTGGGTATAGGCTATCAGCAGAGCGGTCTCAAGACGGCATACGACTCCACGGCTTTCCAACGCCCGGATCCGTATGTAGCAACGGATAACATCAACTATTCTGTGATTGCAAAAGATGTGAAGGAAACGGATCATCAGCTGCAATTGGAGATCCCCGTGATGTTCTCCCTGATCCATGATAAAGGACTCTTCTTCAACGTAGGTCCGAAACTCATGATCCCGCTCTATACCCCGTATAAGCAGACTGTTAATCAGGACGAGACGCATATCTCCGCTTATTTCGAGAAGACCGGTATTACCGTCCGCGACAACCCCGTAACGGGTCGTTATGACGGACAGCAACCGGAGGAGAAGAATGGTATTCAATTTAATATGAACCTCATGGTAACCGCTGAACTCGGTTACGAGTGGGTTCTCAAATCCGGCAACTCGCTGGGCTTGGGCGCTTACGCCAACTACGGTTGGAACCTCTCGTATAAGAACCAGACGAACTCTGAGGGTCTGTTCAACCTGACCGCTCCGTCCGCTACGGACAAAGCGCATCTGGAGGTTCTGTCCGCTACCCATGCGTATGCAGACAAACTGAGCTTCTTCGATGCCGGCGTGAAGATCGCTTACCATTTCAACTTCCCGAAGAAGCCGACGAGGTTTAAAGCATCGAAACTGTAAGCAATGACGATATTATGTATCGAAACTAGTACATCGGTTTGTTCGGCCGCCATCTGCAAAGATGGTGTGCCGGGCAAGCAGTGTATATCCTATGACGGTAGCAACCATGCGCGGTTGCTACCTCGTTATATAGAAGAACTGCTCTCCTTTGCGCGAGAAGAGGGTCTGTCTATAGATGCGGTAGCCCTGTCCGAAGGACCGGGTAGTTATACCGGGCTCCGTATAGGCGCCTCTACGGCGAAAGGTCTCTGCTACGGACTCAATATCCCTTTGATACCTGTGCCCACTTTAGAGGTTCTTTGTGAAGCCGCCAAAAAGAATCTGTCTTCTGTCAGTCCGAAGGACGGTCTGTACTCTGTTAGCGAAGCGGTCCTCGTTCCCATGATCGACGCCCGGCGGATGGAAGTCTATACCAAGGGACTAAGTGACAAAGTACAAAGTACAAAGGAGAAAGATGTCCGCGCTGTAGTAGTTGAGAGTGAGGAGAGTCTGATCAAGGGACTAAGAGACAAAGTACAAAGTACAAAGGAGACGGAGTATTACTATTTCGGCGACGGGGCTGCCAAATGTCAGGCGGTGCTGAAAAGCGAGAATTGGCATTTCGTATCCGGCATCGTGCCCGAGGCGCAGTATATGGGGGCGTTAGTCGAAAGTCGAAAGCCGAAAGACGAAAGCGGAAAGTCGAAAGTCCAAAGTCCAAAGATGATAAGCGGGGCGGAACTGGCCTACTACGAGCCTTTCTATCTGAAGGAGTTTATCGCCGCGCCGAGTCATGTAAAAGGTTTAAATTAGAAAGAACCGGAGTCTAACCCTACGTACTGGTCGCGATATGGTCGCGATATGGTCGCGGGAATGGAGGCTAAATATGCTCATGTTACACAAACATATTCAGGTATCACGGTTAATCATTTTGGGATTAGCCGTGGCCTCTTTTGTCTCTTGCTCTACCCAGAAAAACACATGGGCGACCCGGTCGTTCCATCAGACGAAAGTCAAATATAATATTCTCTATAACGGCAACATCGCGTACGACGAAGGCCTGAAGGCCATCCGCGATGCCAACACGGATGACTACAGCCGCGTGCTGTACCTCTATCCGGTATCTAACCATACTGCGGCGCAGGCTGCGACCTCGCAGATGGACAAAACCATCGATAAATGCCGCAAGTGCATCAAGTTGCACTCTATCAAGTCGAAACCCAAACGTAACCCCAAAAAGGCGAACGATCCCAAATATAAACTCTGGCTCCAATCCGAGGAGTTCAATAAGAACATGCATCTGGCGTGGCTGCGGCTCGGTCAGGCGGAGTTCCATAAAGGCGATTTCCTCGGTGCCGTCAGTACCTTCAATTATGTCATCAATCATTATAAGAACGACCCGGATATGATTGCGCAATGCCAACTTTGGGTGGCACGCTCATATGCGGAGTTAGGATGGCAATACGAGGCGGAAGATATGCTCAACCGTGTGCAGATCGATGCGCTCAGCCGTAAGCATGCGAAGCTTTATTCCGCCGTCAAAGCCGATGTGCTCCTTCATGGCGCGCATTATCAGGAGGCGATTCCGTTTGTGAAAATCGCTATCCCGCATGAGAAGCGAAAGATCTACCGTCCGCGGTTTGCCTATGTCTTAGGCCAGCTGTACGAGATGGACGGCAAGAAAAACGAGGCGATCAGCGCCTATAAGTCCGTCGTGCGCATGGCGCCGCCCAATGAGATGGAGTTTAACGCACGGCTCCGTATGGCGGAGTTAGGAGGCAAGAACTCTCTGAGACAGCTCCGTACGATGGCCAAACAGTCGAAATTCAAAGACCGCCTGGACCAGATCTACGGCGCGATGGGAAATATCTATTTATCCGTTCCGGATACTGCCAAGGCGCTGGAGATGTACGAGAAGGCGATTGCCGAATCGACCCAAGGCGGTACAGCGAAAGCTGCTATCCTCGTGCGCGCAGGCGATATCTATTTTGAAAAGCACGCGTACGTGCAGGCGCAACCCTGCTACCGCGAAGCAGTGACGATCCTCACGGCGGAGAACGAAGAGTATGCGCGCGTGCAGAAACGATCCGAAGTGCTGGACGAACTGATCGTCTCCTATACCCAGGCGCAACTGCAGGACTCGCTGCAGAAACTTAGTCACATGACCGAAGCCGAGCAACGGGCTATCGTCGATAAGATCATCGCCGACCTCATCGAGGCGGAGAAAGCGGACTCGACCAAACAGGCGCAAGAAGCACTCGCTATCGCCCGCGGCGATGACGGACCGAGGTCGGTGAATACCGCGAATATGTTAGGCGGCGGCAGCTTCCAGAAGGGCGAGTGGTATTTCTATAACCCGCAGTTAGTCAAACAAGGAGCGCAGGAATGGCGCCGCCGCTGGGGTGCCCGTCCGCTGGAAGATAACTGGCGGAGAAAAAACAAACAGGTCGTTGTCAGTGACGAAATGTATCCGGATAGTCTGGGGCTTGATTCGGTGCGGACGGATTCGACTGCTGTACCGGCGCCGAAGTTAGAGACCGACAACCATAAGCCCGAATATTACCTTCAGCAGATTCCGCGCACGGAGCAGGATTTTGCGGCGAGCGACAGTCTCTGGCGCGAGGCGATGGTTGCGCTCTACTATATCTACCGCGACAAGCTGGAGGATGAGGCGCAGGCGGAAGAGACCCTCCGTGCGCTCGATGCGCGGTTTGGTTCCCATCCGTCGGTAGCAGCTATCCATGAGGATGAAGCCCTCCGCGCGCTGCGGCATGACGAGGCATATATAGCCCGCATGCGAAAGATGTTAGCCGACCAGGACTCGATATACGCCGCTACGTACGCTGCCTATACCAAAGGCCAATACGCGGACGTCAAGGCGAATAAGAACTATATGGAGACGACCTATCCGCAGAGCTCCCTGATGCCGCGGTTCCTGTTCCTCAACGCCGTCTCGGTGGCGAGGACGGAAGGACAGCCGGCATTCGTAGCCGAGCTGCAGAACCTCGTGGCGAACTACGGCTCGACGGAGTTAGGTACCATGGCGAAAGATATGCTCGCGATGATGGGGCAGGGTATGGAGAGCCAGAAAGGCGGCGCTACATCGTCGCTGGCAGACATGCGCGGGCAGACGGATGATACCCCTGACGATCAGGAGAAGGCTGCGCAGGAGTGGAGCGAGGACCGCAAACAACCTTCTGTGGTTGTGCTGATTCTGCCTGAGGCGAGCGAAGAGGCACTGAATGAACTGCTGTATGAGGTGGCGCTGTTTAACTTCTCGCAGTTCCTCATCCGGGATTTCGACCTGCAGAAGATGCCGGTATGGGGTGAGTCCTGCGCCCTGCGCGTCAGCGGCTTTGCCGATATGGATGAAGCGGAATGGTGGATGGACCTGCTGCAGAAGAACGCAGAGATGCAATCCGTCCTGCAAGGGATACAAATAAAGGCAGTTACCGAAGTAAACCTGCCTTTGATTGTAGGACAACCGTAGCCATCCATTTGTCGGGAAGACGTGATTCGAACACGCGACCTCCGGTCCCCCAGACCGTTGCGCTACCGGGCTGCGCCACTTCCCGTCGCATTCGTTTTTACGAAAGCGGGTGCAAAATTACTACTTTTTTTTGATATATGCAAATAAAATGACAAAAAAATTTTATATTGAGACATACGGATGCCAAATGAACGTCGCGGACAGCGAAGTGGTGGCGGCTATTTTGGAGACTACGGATGCGGAAATAACCGACCGGTGGGAGGACGCGGATATCATTCTGCTTAACACCTGCTCCATCCGCGACAACGCCGAGCAGAAGGTCGGTGCCCGCCTCCGCGAGCTGAAAGCGCACTTGCGAAATCATAAATCACAAATCCTAAATCCTAAATCGTCCATCGATAATCGCCGCGCGATTATCGGTGTTATCGGTTGCATGGCAGAGCGAATGGGTCAGGAGTTGATTGATACCTTCGGCGTGGATTTTGTCGCAGGCCCTGATGCCTATCTGGATATCCCCAACCTCCTTGCGCAATGTGAGCAGGGACATAAGGCGATGAACGTGGAACTCAGCACGACGGAGACCTACCGCCAGATCATCCCTTCGCGTATCGGCCGTTCGATTAGCGGATTCGTGTCCATCATGCGGGGGTGCAATAATTTCTGCTCCTACTGCGTGGTGCCTTATACCCGCGGCCGGGAACGCAGCCGCGATGTGGAGTCCATCCTCAATGAGGTACGGGACCTGCAATCGAAAGGATACAAAGAGGTTACCCTCCTCGGTCAAAACGTCAACTCGTATAAATACGGGGATATTGACTTCGCCGACCTTCTGGAGCTGGTAGCCGATGCGGTGCCGGACATGCGTATCCGTTTCACTACCTCTCATCCGAAGGACATGTCCGACAAGACCTTAGAGGCTATCAGCCGACATAAGAACCTCTGTAAGTTTATCCACCTGGCGGTGCAGTCGGGTTCGAACCACGTTCTCAAACTCATGAACCGCAAATATACGCGCGAGTGGTACCTGGATCGCATCGCCGCTATCCGGCGCATCCTGCCGACCGCCGCAATCAGTACGGATATCTTCTGCGGCTTTCACGACGAGACTCTGGAGGATCACCAAGAGACGCTCTCGCTCATGCGCGAAGTGGGATTCGACTCTGCGTTCATGTTCAAGTACTCCGAGCGTCCGGGGACGTACGCGCACAAGCACCAGCCGGATAACATCCCCGAGGAGGAGAAAGTAAGGCGGCTCAATGAGATCATCGCGCTGCAGACCCGGCTCTCCTTGGTTTCCAACCAACGGGAGGTAGGCAAGACCGTCGAGGTGCTCGTCGAGGGTTTCTCCAAACGCAGCCACGACGACATGTACGGACGGACGGAACAGTACAAGACGGTGGTCTTCCCGCGTACCAACCAGAAGATCGGCGATCTCGTCAAAGTGACCATAAAAGAGGCATCTGCCGCTACTTTACGCGGAGAAATAGCCTAAAAACAAAGAAAAAAAGCATTTTTTTGTAAAAAAATTTGGTCATATCATAAAAAAGCAGTACTTTTGTACCGAAAACAAAATTTTCATAGTTAAGGTTTAGGTTTGATGGCAATAGGAGGCTGTGAAGTTTCCTATTGTTTTTAAACCAAGAGGTTTGAAAAGAATAGACCTACTGGGTCTATCTTTTTTACAGACAAAGCGAAGAGTTATGGAAAATGTAGATGATATTTTAGACACTCCCTCTCTGCCGGATTTGACAGATGTGGAGGAGGCTCGCAAGGCGATAATCGCCAGTGAGATTTTGAACCGAAAATATTAAAACAGAAATACTATGGCAACGTACATGACCGCAGAAGGTCTTAAGAAATTAAAAGAAGAGATCCAACAGTTGGAGACTGTGGAACGCCCGCGTATCATTGCCGCTATAGCAGAAGCGCGTGAGAAAGGCGATTTAAGTGAGAATGCAGAATACGATGCAGCGAAAGAGGCGCAGGGTGCGCTGGAGACGAAGATCGCCGTGCTGAAAGCCCGTTTGGCTGAGGCACGCGTCCTGGACGCTTCGGATATCCGTACCGATGAGGTGCAGATCCTGACGAAAGTGCGCGTACGCATGGGCAACGGCATGGAGAAGACTTTCCATCTCGTGACCGAAGGTGAGGCGAACCTCGCAGAGGGTAAGATCTCTGTGACTACCCCGATCGCTAAAGGTCTGATGGGTAAGAAAGTAGGAGAGATTGCGGAGATTCAAGTACCCGCAGGTATCCTCAAACTCGAGGTTCTCGAGATCAGCCTGTAACTGACCAAATCGTACCTGTTATGACACTTTTCACTCGTATCATCAAAGGAGAAATCCCGAGCTACAAGGTAGCCGAGGACGACAAGCATTACGCTTTTCTGGACATCAATCCGCTCGTGAAGGGACATACGCTGGTAATCCCGAAGTTGGCGGAGCCGGAAGCGGATTATATCTTCGACCTGACGGACGAACAGCTGCAAGGCCTGATCACGTTTGCGAAGAAAGTAGCGGTGGGAATCAAAGCCGCTACGGGCTGCAAACGCGTCGGGGTAGCGGTGCTGGGGATGGAGGTGAACCACGTACATATCCACCTCGTGCCGATGAATTCGGAGAAGGATATGCTCTTCACCAACCCCAAGCTCTCTCTCCCGGCAGAAGAGATGGCGATTATAGCGAACTCCATCGCCGAAGCGATAGAGAAGAAATAAAAAAGAAGCCCGCAAGTTTTTGCGGGTTTCTTTTTTTTACCAGATGCTCACGCGGTCTTCCGGTGCAACGTACATCGGGGATTCGGGTGTTACGTTCCAAGCGTCGTACCAGGCGTTGATCTGTGGCAGGGCGCCGTTGACGCGCCAGCGACCGAGGGAGTGAGGATCGCTCTTCGTGCGGTTGAGGATCTCCTCCGGGCGGATGTTTCCTGCCCATACGTTCGCGTACGCGAGGAAGAACCGTTGTGCGGGTGTGAAGCCGTCGCGGGTCTGCAGACGCTCATTCTCAGGTTTGCTCTCTTCGTTGAGGCAGAAAGCCAGGTAACTAACCTGCAGACCGCCGTGGTCGGCGATGTTCTCGCCGAGGGTGAATGCTCCGTTAGCGTGTACACCCGGCGCCACTTCGATCTTATTGAACGCTTCTTCCATCACTTTGGTACGGGCGTCGAAGGCAGCTTTGTCCTCCGCCGTCCACCAGTTGATCATGTTGCCGTCCTTGTCGAACTGGCAACCCTGGTCGTCGAAGCCGTGGGTCATCTCATGGCCGATGACGACACCGATAGCGCCGTAGTTGAAGGCATCATCCGCGCTCATGTCGAAGAACGGATACTGGAGGATGCCGGCAGGGAAACATATCTCGTTGGACGAGGGGTTGTAGTAAGCGTTCACCGTCTGCGGGGTCATGTACCATTTCTTCTTGTCCACCGGTTTGCCGAGGTAGCTCAGGCTGTACTCCTGCTCGAATTTGGCAGCACGCTCGAGGTTCGCGTAGTAGGTATCCTCAGGGTTGATGTCGAGTTTGGAGTAGTCGCGCCACTCGTCGGGATAACCGATCTTGATGGTGATGGCGTTCAGTTTCTCGAGGGCTTTGGCCTTCGTCTCGTCGGACATCCATGCCAAGTTCTGGATGCGGATACCGAGGGCTTTCTGGAGGTTGTGCACGAGCGCGAGCATGCGTTCCTTGTTCTCTTCGGGGAAGTATTTGGCCACATACATCTGTCCTACCGCCTCGCCGAGCGTACCGTTGACGATGCCCACAGCGCGTTTCCAGAGCGGCGACGGTTCCTCACGACCGGAGAGCACCTTGCCGTAGAAATCAAAGGTGGTCATGTATATCTCCGTCGTCAGGTACGAAGCAGCACCTTCGATGGCCTGCCAGGTGAAGAGGGTCTTGAGGTCCTCGAGGGGTTCGTCCGCAAGCATCTTGCCTGCTTCCTGCAGGTGGGGGATCTGTCCTACCGAGAGACTGTCCAACTCTACGCCCAAAGCCGCGAAGTAAGCCTTCCAATCGACCTGGGGCACGAGTTCCTGGAGTTCGGCGATGGACATCTTGTTGTAGTTCCGTATCGGGTCACGGAGCTCCACGTTGTTATACGCTGCTTTCGCCAGCCGGGTCTCCATGCGGAGGACGGTCTGCGCGCGGTCCGCACCGTCGCTAAAACCAAACAGACCGAACATCTTCTCAACGTACGCCACGTATGCGTTACGGATGGCGGTCGTCTGTTCGTCCGTGTCGAGGTAGTACTCCTTCTCGCCGAGCGCAAAACCAGCCTGGCACTCATTGAGGATATTCATCGAGCTGTTCATTGCATCGGCATCGACGTACATCGCCCAGAGTTGATAGTCCATCGCCCCGCCGAGGATCTTCGACAGTTCCTCACGGGAAGAGATAGCGGCTATCTCATCAAGGGTCTTCTGCACCGGCGCTATACCTTCGCGGTCACGCCGTGCCGTGTCCATTGCGAGGTTGTAGAGGTCGCCGATCTTCTGCTCGATAGAGCCCGTCTTTTGGCTTTCGTTTTTCGACTTTTGGCTCTCCGCTATTTCCTGAATGAGTCCGTTGACCTGCTCGAGGTTGGTGAGTCCGAGTTTGTCGAAGGAGCCGAACCGTGCATACTCCGGCGTCAAGGGGTTGTTAGCCATCCATCCGCCGCACGCGAACTGATAGAAGTCATTCTGCGGAACCGCCGTCGTGTCCAGGTTGGCGAGGTCGATACCGGTCGTTTGTTGCTGTTTGTTAGTACAAGCTGTAGTCATCATCATAACTGCACCTAAGGTAAAAATAAGTTTTTTCATAATCGAATTTTTCAAAATCGACTGCAAAATTACAAAATTTCTTGCACATATGCAAATTTTTTAGTAATTTTGCACCCACAAATAATAACCAAAATAAAAACCGTATGATACTGGACAAATTAGAGAACGCTGACAGGTACTTCGATTGCGTACCGGGCTTCGAACAATTCATGAAATTCTACAACGAGAACGACTTGGAAGAGATGCCGGCGTGCAAGATCTTCCTGGACGGCAAGAACCTCTTCGTGAACATCAATGATTTCAAGGGCAAAGAGGAGTCCAAATGCCGCATGGAGGCACACCGCGACTACCTGGATATTCAAATTCCGTTAGGCGATGACGAGGTAATGGGATGGAAAGCGCAAGTAGATTGCCAGGACGTGACACAGGAGTACGACGAGGGCAAGGATGTAGAGTTCTACGGCGACAAGGCTACGGCAAAATTCACTGTACCGGCAGGCCATTTCGCTGTCTTCTTCCCCGAAGACGCTCACCAGCCGGGTATCGCTCCGGGCAAGGAGTACCGGAAACTGATCGTCAAAGCAAAGGTTAACCAATAAAAACATTGATACCATGGCAAAGACACAAAAACATTTACCGATAGTAGCACGTGATCCGTATCTGGAGCCGTATGAAGGTGCGCTGCGAGCGCGCGCGGAGTATGCGCAACGCAAAGAGGCGGAGATCACCGGCGGACAAGATCTTGCGGATTGGGCAAGCGGATATCTGTATTTCGGTTTACACCACGACCGCCACAACAAACAGTGGATCCTGCGCGAGTGGGCGCCGAACGCGACCGCGATCTATATAAAGGGAGACATGAACGGATGGCAGAAAGACGAAGCCTACCGCCTGCAACCCATCGGCAACGGCGTATGGGAAGCGAAGATGCCGGAGAACGCAATCAAGCATGAGCAGTTGTACAAGCTGCTCGTCGAATGGCAAGGCGGTTACGGCGAACGTATTCCGAGTTATGTGCGCCGCGTGGTGCAGGACGAGCAGACGAAGATCTTCTCCGCACAAGTATGGGACGAACCTGAATATCAGTGGAAGAACAGAAAGCCTACCCCCAACCCATCCCTAAAGGGAAGGGAGAAGGAAGCTCTCTTTATCTACGAGTGCCATATCGGCATGAGTTCGTCGGAGGAGAAGGTGAACAGCTATGAAGAGTTCCGCCGCGACGTACTGCCGCGTATCGCCAAACTCGGCTATAACTGCGTGCAGATCATGGCGGTGCAGGAGCACCCGTACTACGGGAGTTTCGGTTACCACGTATCGAACTTCTTCGCAGCCTCCAGCCGTTTCGGTACGCCGAATGAGTTGAAAGCGCTGATCGATGATATACACGGCCGCGGGATGAAGGTGATTATGGACCTCGTACACTCGCACGCAGTGAAGAACGAGTTGGAAGGTCTGGGTAATTTCGACGGCACGGGTTATCAGTATTTCCACGATGGCGATCGTCGCGAGCACCCGGCATGGGACAGCTTGTGCTTCAACTACGGCAAGAACGAAGTGCTGCATTTTCTGCTGAGTAACTGCAAGTTCTGGCTCGACGAGTATGACTTCGACGGATTCCGTTTCGACGGCGTGACCTCGATGATATACCGTTCGCACGGTTTAGGCGAGGACTTCAACGGTTACGGCTCGTACTTCAGCGGCAACGAAGACGGCGACGCGATCATGTATCTGACGCTTGCCAACAAAGTGATCCATGAGGTCAAAGCCGATGCGATCACCATCGCCGAGGAGATGAGCGGCATGCCGGGTCTGGCTGCAAAGATAGAAGACGGAGGCGTGGGATTTGACTACCGTCTGGCGATGGGTATTCCGGATTTCTGGATCAAATATATCAAAGAGGTCAAGGACGAAGACTGGAAAGCCGGACATATCCTGTTCGAGATGACGAACCGGCGCGAGGACGAGAAGACCATCTCCTACGCGGAGAGCCACGACCAGGCGCTGGTAGGCGACAAGACGATCATCTTCCGCCTCGTGGATTCGGACATGTATTGGCATTTCGAGCACGGTCACTCGACCTATATGGCAGACCGCGGTATCGCGCTGCATAAGATGATCCGACTCGTGACAGCCTCCACCATCAACGGCGGCTACCTGAACTTCATGGGGAATGAGTTCGGTCATCCGGAATGGATCGACTTCCCGCGTGAGGGCAACGGATGGAGCTATAAATACGCTCGGAGACAATGGGGGTTGGTAGATAACCCGAACTATTTCTTCTCGGATCTCAACCGCTTTGATGAGGCGATGATTCATCTGCTCAAGGAGCACCTGCTGATCCAGAAACCGACGGCGGAGGAGAAGAAATATAAGGTAGGCAACCACCTGCCGTGGGTGATGAAATGGTGGGACAACGAGGGTGACCAGGTAGTGGCTTACTCGCGTGGGGATCTGCTGTTCATCTTCAACTGGAACGGGCTGAAATCGTTCTCCGACTATGGTATCCTCGTGCCGGAAGGCAAGTACCAAGTGGTGCTCAATACGGACGCGAAGGAGTTTGCGGGTTTTGGTCTTGCGGATGACAGCGTAGAGCATTTTACCCAGCACGACGACCTCTACGCCAAGGACGGCAAGGGATGGCTGAAGATGTACCTGCCGGCGCGCAGCGCAGTGGTGCTGAAAAGAAGTTAAAAAAGCAAACAACAATGAAAAAGACCCTATTATTTATTTTCGCGGCGATGGTAATGATCGGCTGCGGCAAGAAAGTTCAGGAATCGGAGAAGACCGCTACGGATACCGTAGTGATCGTCGAAGAAGTGATGGTACAGACCGGTAATACAGCCGGCACATATTTCACAGATTTCACGGGCGTGACGCCTGACGGCAAAGAGCTGTCGCTGAGCGAGTTGGTCGGCAAAACCGACTATGTGCTCGTAGATTTCTGGGCAAGTTGGTGTGGTCCCTGCCGCCGTTTTGTGCCGGTACTCAAAGAGATCTATTCGTCCATGCCGGAGGGCAGATTGCAGATCTTGAGCTGCTCTGTCGATCAGGAAGAAGCGGAATGGCGTCAGGCGCTGAAGGAAGAGGACATGCCTTGGGCGCAAGTGCGCGAAGATGAGGCGCATCCTTGCTCCGATAAATACGACGTACGCTATATACCTCATACCGTGCTGATTGACAGCGAAGGTACAATCGTCGGCGTCAACCTTGAGGAGCCGGAGATACAGGAGATCTTATTTAATTGATAATTGATGATTTATAATTGATATATGCGAGTAATTATAGAACCTTCGTATGACCTGCTGAGTCAGTGGGCTGCGAATTATGTAGCAAAACGTATTAACGAGTTTGGCCCGAAAGAGGGCAAACCTTTTGTGCTCGGTCTGCCGACCGGTAGTTCGCCTCTGGGCATGTACAAGGCACTGATCGAGCTCAATAAAGCAGGCAAAGTGAGCTTCCGCAATGTAGTGACGTTCAATATGGACGAGTACGTCAACCTGCCGGAAGAGCACCCGGAGAGTTATCACAGCTTCATGTGGAATAATTTCTTCAGCCACATCGATATCCGCAAAGAGAACGTGAATATCCTCAACGGCAACGCCGACGACCTCGCAGCCGAATGTGCGCGTTACGAAGAGCGAATCAAGAATATCGGCGGCATCCATTTGTTCCTCGGAGGCATAGGTCCTGACGGACATATCGCCTTCAACGAACCGGGTTCGTCGCTCACCAGCCGTACCCGCAAGAAAGAGCTGACGACCGACACGATCATCGCCAACAGCCGTTTCTTCGACAACGACGTCAACAAAGTGCCGAAGACTGCCCTGACGGTAGGTGTAGGTACTGTGATGGACGCCAAAGAGGTGCTGATTATGGTCAACGGTCATAACAAAGCGCGTGCGTTGCAACATGCTATCGAGGAGCCGATCAGCCACATGTGGACCGTCTCTGCGCTGCAGATGCACCAACACGGTATCATCGTCTGCGACGAGGCCGCTTGCGAAGAACTCAAAGTAGGAACGTTCAACTATTTCAAAGATATCGAGAAGAACAACCTCGATCCGAACACGCTGCTGTAATGTTAGAGATTTATAACTCATTAACTCGTTTCAAGGAGACTTTCAAGCCGCTGCATGAGGGTCACGTAGGCATGTACGTATGCGGTCCTACGGTTTACGGAGATGCGCATTTGGGACATGCCCGTCCGGCAATCACCTTCGATGTGCTATACCGCTACTTGCAGCACCTGGGGTATAAGGTGCGTTATGTACGGAATATCACCGACGTGGGGCACTTGGAACATGATGCGGACGAAGGCGAAGATAAGATAGCTAAGAAAGCCCGCCTCGAGCAACTCGAGCCGATGGAAGTGGTGCAGTACTACACCAACCGTTACCATCGCGATATGGCCGCACTGAACGTCCTCCCGCCGTCGATAGAACCGCACGCAAGCGGACATATCATTGAGCAGATCGCTTTCGTGCAGAAGATTCTCGACCGCGGCTACGCGTATGTGTCAAACGGAAGCGTCTATATGGACGTAGAGAAATATGCGAAGGATTTTCCGTATGGCAAGCTCTCCGGACGTAATCTCAACGATATCGTCACCGAGACGCGTGAGCTGGACGGACAGGCGGAGAAGAAGCACTCTTATGACTTCGCCCTCTGGAAGAAAGCCGCTCCCGAGCATATCATGCATTGGCCGAGTCCGTGGTCGGAAGGTTTTCCGGGATGGCACATGGAGTGCTCCACGATGGGTACCAAGTACCTCGGTGAGCAGTTCGACATCCATGGCGGCGGTCTGGATCTGATCTTCCCCCACCACGAGGCGGAGATAGCGCAGTCCTGTGCAGCACTCGGGCATGAGTCCGTGCATTACTGGATGCATAATAACATGATCACCATCGCCGGCAAGAAGATGGGTAAGAGTTATAATAACTTCATCACCCTGGAGCAATTCTTCAGCGGCGAGCACCCGTTATTGTCGAAACCTTTCGGTCCGATGGTCATCCGTTTCTTCATCCTTCAGGCGCACTACCGCTCGACAGTCGATTTCTCTTCCGAAGCCCTCGAAGCTGCAGAGAAAGGGCTGCAACGTATGCAGGAAGCGTACGCAAGATTGCTGAAGATCCAACCATCCGCGGCTACTAATGTAGAGCTGAGCGGGTTGCGAGATAAATGCCAAGAGGCGATGGACGACGATCTGAATACGCCGTTTGTGATTGCAGCGTTGTTTGACAGCGCGAAAGCGATTAACACGGTTTGGGACGGCAAGGGAACGATCTCTGAAGCGGATCTGAAGGAACTCCGCGAGGTATGGAAGACTTACGCGATTGATATCCTCGGTTTGCGTCTTGAAGAGCAAGGAGGAGGAGACGAGAAGATGAAGGCGTTCAACGGTGCGATCGATCTGTTGCTCGGCATCCGCCTGCAGGCAAAGCAGAACAAAGACTGGGCGACTTCCGATAAGATCCGCAACGAGCTCACCGCACTCGGCTTCCAAATAAAAGACACCAAAGATGGCTTTGAGTGGTCTATCTGATATCTGTCAGCGAAGCGGTCTGTCAGTCCGGAGGACGGTCTGTTTTCTGTCAGCGTTAGCGGTCTTTTCCTTCTTTGGCTGTGGTAGTAAACCATCAGCCGAGAAGGAAATAGCCGAAGACAGTCTCGTCTGGTACCCGGGAAGGACGTTTAGTTACAAACTGAAATTCAACGACCTGCAGAGCAAGCAACACGAGGTAGCGAGTCGTATTGGTTTGGCGCGTCCGCCGAAGGACAGAGACGATGCCGCATCGATGCGCAAACAGCTGGTGGAGATCAAGACGAATGAGAACTATATCGTCGACAGCCTGACGCACTCGGTGCCTTACCTCATTCCTTCTGCTGCGCGCGAGTTGGATGCCATTGGAGAAGAGTGGGCGGATATACTAAGCCGGAACGGTCTGCCGCATTATCAGTTTTACGTCACGTCGGTACTGCGTACGCAAGAAGATATCAAGTACCTGCAAAAGAGCGGCAATATCAACTCCGTCACGCAGTCCTGTCATTGCTACGGCACAACTTTGGATCTCGCGTACATGCGGTATAATAAGGTTACGCGCTCGCGTATGTACATGCACGAGGATAACTTGAAGTTAGTGTTGGGGCAGGTGCTGCTGAATCATCAGCGGGCAGGAAAGATCTTCGTCAAATACGAGGCAAAGCAGAGTTGTTTTCACATTACGGTGAGGCAATAAAAAACGGGCTTTAGTGGCCCGTTTTCTTTTTCTCTTCTTTCTCGCAGACATCAACGAGACCACAACCCGAGCAGTCCTCCTGCTCAGGATTTTTCTTTTCGCAGCCTTCTTTCGCCTCTAACCTTTCGCCTTTAGCCTTTTTTGCCTTGATGCGCTCGTTGATCTCGATAAGAACGATGATGACGAGCGCCATACCTATGAATGCGATAAGCGCTTTCATGACTCGAAATCCTCTTCTACGCGGTCTTCCTCGATGACGAGGTTGTCGATGATGAACTGCTGGCGCTCGGTGGTGTTCTTACCCATGTAGTAAGCCAGCAGGTCTTTGACGTTATCTTCCTTGCGGAGGTTCACTTGGTCCAGACGGATACCGTCACCGATGAAGCCCTTGAACTCATCCGGGGAGATCTCTCCGAGTCCTTTGAATCGTGTGATCTCCGGCGTCTTGATCTTGGCAATCGCCGCTTGCCGCTCTTCTTCGGAGTAGCAGTAGATGGTCTGGTTCTTGTCCTTGACGCGGAAAAGCGGTGTCTGGAGAATATAGACGTGACCTTTCTTGACGAGATCCGGGAAGAACTGCAAGAAGAAAGTGAGCATTAACAGGCGAATGTGCATTCCATCGACATCGGCATCGGTGGCGATGATGACTTTGTTGTACCGCAATTCGTCGAGTCCGTCTTCGATATTCAGCGCCGACTGCAGGCAGTTGAACTCTTCGTTCTCATAAACGACCGACTTGCTGAGACCATAACTGTTAAGCGGTTTGCCTCGCAGCGAGAAGACCGCCTGGGTGCGCACGTCGCGACTCTTGGTGATCGAACCCGAAGCGGAGAGACCCTCGGTGATGAAGATGCAGGACTCGAGCCTCAGATCGTCGTCTGCGTCCTTGGAGGACTTGACTTGTTTGGTGTCGTTGAGGTGGATCTGGCAGTCCCGCAGTTTGGGGTTGTTGACGAGGTTCTTCTTCGCCCGCTCGCGTGCTGCTTTGGTCACGCCCGCAATCGCCTTGCGCTCCTTCTCGGAGTCCTGGATCTTTTGCAGCATGATCTCCACAGTCTGAGGCGTCTTATGGAGATAGTTGTCGAGTTGGGTCTTGACAAAATCGTTGACGAACTTATTGACGGAGATACCACCGGAAGGAGACATATCTTTGGAACCGAGTTTGACTTTGGTCTGGCTCTCGAAGACAGGCTCTTCTACATTGATGGCAATCGCTCCGACGACGCCGTTACGGATGTCTGCGAGCTCTTGGTTCTTATTGAAAAACTCCTTGATAGTACGACCGATAGCCTCTCGATAAGCAGCCTGGTGCGTACCGCCTTGGATGGTGTGCTGGCCGTTGACGAAGGAGTAGTACTCGTCGCCGTTCTGGTCGGTGTGGGTCAGCGCTATCTCGATATCTTCGCCTTTGAGGTGGATGATCGGGTAGAGCGGCGAGACCGTCATATTCTCCGTCAAGAGGTCCAAGAGACCATTCTTAGAGGTGTATTTCTTACCGTTATAAACGAGTGTCAGGCCGGTGTTGAGGTACGCGTAGTTACGCAGCAGTTCCTCGATATAGTCGTCGCGAAAATGGTAGTTCTCGAAGAGCCCTTTGCTGCTATCGGGCACGAACTCGATGATCGTACCGCGGCGTTCGGTACCGGAATAGGGTTGAATACCGGTATCGGAAGTCAATTTGCCCTGCGCAAACTCTGCACGACGTGTGCTACCATCGCGGAAGGACTGCACGGCGAAGAAAGACGACAAGGCGTTGACGGCTTTGGTTCCGACACCGTTCAGACCGACGGATTTCTTGAAGGCCTTGGAGTCGTATTTACCACCGGTATTGAGGACTGAGACCACTTCGACCAGTTTGCCCAATGGGATACCGCGTCCGTAATCGCGCACGCGCACTTTGCCGTCCTCTACGTCCACTTCGATCACTTTGCCTTCGCCCATGCGGAACTCATCGATGGAGTTATCTATCGACTCCTTGATGAGGACGTAGATACCGTCATCGGAGTGACTGCCGTCGCCTAACTTACCGATGTACATACCCGGACGTCGCCGGATATGCGACATGTCGTCGAGGTGAATAATGTTCTCGTCGCCGTACGAAACGGCTGTCAAATTTATTTCGTTTTCTTCTGCCATAAGTCAATAATATATGCTTTCGCTGCCTCGTACTCGTTGGGGATGATGCCGTCGAGTATCGCATCTTTGACGGCAGCTTTGAGTTCGCCTACTAACGAACAAGGCTCGAGATGGAACATCTCCATGATCTCATCGCCTTTGACGGGCGGTTGGAAATTGCGGATTCGGTCCCGTTCCTCCAGTTCGACCATCTTCTGTCGCACGAGTTGGTAGTTCTGATGGAACCGCTCCACTTTCTGCTCATTGCGGGAAGTGATATCTGCGTCGCAAAGAAGCATCAGATCGTCGATGTCGTCTCCTGCCTCGAAGAGCAACCGCCGTACTGCGGAGTCGGTCACGGTGTCTTCGATGAGGTTGATGGGGCGCATGTGCAGATCCACCATCTTCTTGACGTACTCCATTTTCTCGTTCAGCGGCAGTTTCATCTTCGCAAAGATCTTCGGTACCATCTTCGCTCCGAGGTAGTTATGGTTGCGGAAGGTCCATCCGGCTTGCGGGTCCCATTGCTTGCTGCGGGGTTTGCCGATGTCGTGCAGTAGGGCTGCCCATCTCAACCAAAGTTTGTCGGAGGTCTCCGCTACGTTGTCCAGCACTTTGAGGGTGTGGTAAAAGACGTCCTTGTGTCCGCGGCCTTCTTTCACTTCGACGCCTTTGAGGGCGGCTAATTCCGGGAAGATAAGCGGTAAGAGACCTGTCTTGTCCAGCAGGATCCATCCTTCGGAGGGTCTGCGGGAGAGCATGATTTTGTTCAGTTCCTCTGCGATGCGCTCCTTGGTGATGATGCGTATGCGTTCCTTATTACGCGCGATGGCGTCGAAAGTCTCGCCGTCGAGGTTGAAACCTAATTGCGTAGCAAACCGCACGGCGCGCATCATGCGTAGGGGGTCGTCCGAGAAAGTGATATCCGGATCGAGCGGCGTTTTGATGATGCAGCGCTCGAGATCGCCGATGCCGTCAAAGGGGTCCAAGAGTTCGCCGTAGCGGGCTTTGTTGAGGCAGATCGCCATGGCGTTGATAGTGAAGTCGCGGCGGTTCTGGTCCTCCTCCAAGGTACCATCTTCGACGATAGGATTACGGCTGTCACGCGTGTAACTCTCCCGCCGTGCACCTACGAACTCCAGCTCCATCCCGTTCTTCTTCACCTGCGCGGTCCCGTAGGTCTTGAAGACCGCCAGATGGGCACCCTTGCCAAGCCGTTTGGCTACGGCTTCCGCCAACGAAATGCCGGATCCAACCACCACCACGTCGATATCATCCGAGGGACGATGGAGAATCAAGTCTCGCACCCATCCGCCGATGACATAACATTCCAAGCATAAGCGATCCGCTTCTTCGCCTACCAGGTGAAGGATAGGATTTTCTATTTTTGAGTCCGAAATACGCATATTTTGTAAAATCGGGTGCAAAATTACAAAAAAAAAATGAAAAATGCAAGAATAATTTGTGTATATCAAAAAAATGTTGTACTTTTGCAAGCTTTTTCGTGTAAAAAGCACGTCATTAGTATTAACCCGGGCAAGGATTCGCGTAATCCACGGCCCATAAAACCAACAAAAGAAATGGCAACAAAAATTCGTTTGGCTCGTTATGGTCACAAAGACTATGCTTTCTACCACATCGTAGTAGCAGACAGCCGCTCGCCGCGTGACGGCAAGTACATTGAGCGTCTTGGTTCGTTCAACCCGAACACCAATCCTGCAACCGTAATCCTCAATTTTGAGCGTGCATTGTACTGGGTAGGCGTAGGTGCACAGCCGACAGACACCGTACGTACGATCCTCTCTAACGAGGGTGTACTGCTTTGCAAACACCTCCAAGGTGGCGTAGCAAAGGGTGCTTTCAGCCAGGAAGAGGCTCAGAAGCGTTTCGACGCTTGGAAGGCTCAGAAGGACGCTAAGGCCGGTAAGATCAGCCAGGCAGAGGCAGACAAGAAAGCTGCTGCTGCAAAAGCTCTTCTTGCTCAAGAGGTAGAGACCAATAAGGCCAAAGCTGCAGCTATCGCAGAGAAACGTGCTGCTGCGGCTGCAGAGCTCGCTGCTGCTGCACAGGAGGCTGCTCAGGAAGCTGCTGCCGCTGAGGCAGAGGCTAAGGGCGAAGAGGCTCCTGCAGAGGCTGAGGCTTAAAAATCGGAATATCGATATATCGACATATCGAAATACCGAAGAAAAAGAAGTCCAGAACGTAAGTTTTGGGCTTTTTTTGTGCTCTTTCATTCGTTAATTCGTTAAACTTTCCACTTTTATTTGCATATATGCAAAAATTGTTGTATCTTTGCGCACTTTTTATGGGTAATTTATAAATGAGTTGTAGGATATTTAACATAAAGGAACGTGAATCAAATGCGGAATTATTAAGAATTCTGTGTATCTTTGCAATTCTATTGCATCATTTTTGTATTCACGCTTTATATCCGGAAATAGTGCCCCTTGATATGGTAGGTAAAGGGTGGGATAGCCATTTCTTGTTATCTTCCTATGCTTTTATCTATCTTGGAGTCAATTGTTTTATCCTTATTTCCGGTTGGTATGGTATTAAAACCCGTTTGAGCGGATTTGTAAATCTATATTTGATATATGCATTTTATACGCTTATAGATTCTTACGATCATATTTTTTCTTGGTACACACTCCAACATGTGCTTTTGCCATTTAGTCAAGGGAATATGTGGTTTATGAATTGTTATCTCGGACTTTTCTTGCTAGCACCTATTCTTAATGCCGCCATAGAACATATGAATACTCGTCAGCATGCATATTCGCTTATATTATTAAGTATAGCAAGTATTTATTTGGGAGGTTTTTGGCAAATGAGTCAATTTGATATTAATGGCTATTCTATTGCTCATTTTGTCTATTTGTATTGGATTGGAAGTTTTTTGCGTCGTGTAGCTACAGATGAAAAAAGAACTGCTCATAGGTGGTATTATTTCGGTGTATATGTCGGCACTTCCTTGCTTTGGGGAGCAAGTGCAATGAGTCTTGCATACGGTCATTCCATCCAGCCTTGGAATATATGGGGGTACAATAATCCGTTCTTGTTACTTGCGTCTATCGCTTTTTTCTTATTTATAATGTCTTGGCATTTCAAAAGTAGGATTATTAATTGGCTGGCAATGTCCTCCTTAAGTGTATATATGTTGAATGATATGGTCATTCAGTATGATTTTTTACGTCCCTATGCGCATGCGTTTGGACCATGGCAACAGTTAGGACTGTTATTAGGAGTGACGATTGTATTCTATTTATTGGCGATAGGAATAGATCAAATACGTATTTTACTTACACAACCGATGTTGAATAAACTACGATGAGAGAACGTATTACATATTTGGATGTGGCACGGGGTTTGGCTATCCTGCTTGTGATTTTTTATCATGTGCCGCTATATATACGTATCTGCCATCCGGATGCCGGTGATTTATTACTATCTCATATTCATGCAGGAACCTATATATTGCCGTTTTTTATGCCGGTGTTCTTTGTTATTTCCGGTTATTTTACAAAGACATCCATGGATTATTGGCAATTCTTATGGGGGGACGTCAAGCATTTATTATTGGTGGGCTTACTTTTGACATTTATTAATGTTCTTATTCAATCAATAGGTTTATGGAATAGTGGAGCTGTCGGATGGTTTTTGCATTCATTGCTATCGATACATTTTTTAGATATTATTTTTAGCAATTGGTTTGTAGCTGCCATTTTCTTCGCTCGTCAAATATATTATGGGATAGACCGCTTGTCGCAATATCTCTCAAGAGAACGTAACGGATTATATTGGTGCGTTGAACTGATTATGTTAACCTTCATAGCTATTGCCGGCATACTCATAGAGCCGCATGCACCGCATAATAGTCAATGGTTCTACTGCCAAGGTTTCGTGTTTGCACTATTTATCGCTTTTGGTAAATTATTGAGATCCTATCCTGTTTCTAAATGGTGGATGCTTGGTGGTGGAGGAATATATATCCTATTGATGATGGTTGCACACATGTTAGGATGGTCGACATTGGAATACGGTATGATTAATACATCCTTTACCGTTGCTCATTGGCCGTTTTATATGGTATTGGCGATTAGCGGTTCTGCCTTATTGATAGGTTGCGCGCAACTGATAGATCATTTTAAGCCGTTGGAGTTTATCGGTCGTCATTCATTAACTTTTTATATACCACAAGGTGGTGTTTTGCTCGTAACTGCAACCTTGTTAGGAAAGATTCTTTCATTGGAAAGTGCTTTATCCGTATGGTTGTTTATTGTAGCGATGTGGTGTATTTGTTTGTGCGCATTGAGTTTGCTGAGCGTCTGTCAAGACGGATGGAATAAATGTGCGGAAATATTTAATTCGAAAGTGTTCGTGCATAGATGAGGCGGATAGTGAAAAATATGACGGCATTGGGAGTGCTTCAGATAGCGAATTATCTGATTCCGCTTTTGGTATTGCCGGTGGTGAGTCGCGTGTTAGGCGCAACGCTTTTCGGTAGCGTCGGATACGCGCAGAATATCGTTTCTTACCTGACGCTGTTGGTCAATTTCGGTTTCGAGTATTCGGCTACGCGTCAAGTGGCTTTGGCGGGTGATGATAAAGAGAAGAAGCGGCAGCTTTTCTGGGCGGTTATCACGGCGAAAGCGGGATTGTTGGTGCTATCGTTTGTCATTTTGGCTCTTCTTCCGCTTTTTGTGGAGCGTGTGGCTTGTGATCCGAGGTTGTATATTTATACGGCGCTGACGAATATCGGTATCGTGTTCTTCCCGACTTGGTACCTGCAAGGCGAGCAACAGATGGACAAGATGGCTTGGGCGAATTTCTTTACGAAGTTGTTAGGAGCCTTGCTGGTGGTTGCGTTGGTTCGCGAGGCGTCGATGTACCGATGGTACCCGTTGTTATTGTCGATGGCAAGTATTGTGGTGGGAATCGGCGCAATGATTTATGTCGTACGTCATTTTGAGATAGGTAAGTATGTTTGTACGCGCGAAACGATGAGAGAGGTGCTGCATGCCGGAATGCCGATCTTTATCAATAATGTGTTCGTCAGTCTGTACACAACGGTGAATATGACCTTGTTGGGCGGTTTTGCCACAGATGAGATGATTGGTTATTTCTCTGCGGCACAGCGGCTGATTATCGCCTTGAATATGGTAGTCGTATTGCCGGTTAGTACTGCTATTTATCCGGAGATGAGCCGTCGTTTTGAGGCCTCACGCGCAGAAGGGATGCAATTCTTCAAACGCGTGTTGGTTTATGCTGCTTTGGCAGCAGCGGTCGTGTCGCTGGGAACATTTGTAGTAGCGCCGTTCGCAATCCCTATTATTTACGGCGGCGGATATGAACCCGCGATTGAAGTGTTACGATGGCTTTCGCCGCTTCCATTCTTAGTAATGGTCGCTACATTATTAACTGTACAGGGGCTCTATGGTCTAGGATTACACCGTTTTGCCCCTTATGTGGGACTTATTTTGGCCTTGCTGTGTATCTCTGTCAATTTGTGGTTGTTGCCGAGTCTGGGAGTGAAGGCGGTTTGTATCGGATGGAATGTGGCGGAAGTGATGGAGTGCGTTATAGTCGGAGGGATATTAATGGTTAAAGGGCGAAGGGTTAATGGTTAAAGGCTAAAGGAATGTTTTATCTGATTTGTTTTGGCATATTATGCGTGTTGGCGGTACTGAATGTCCAGATGCACGACAAGTTGAGTACGCAGATCTTGAACGGTCTGGCGGCGATTATGCTGATTGGTATAGCGGGATTGCGGTACGAGACAGGAGGAGATTGGGATACCTATACCACCTTATTCAATGATTTTCCGTCTTTTAGCCGACTGATAGGAAGACCGGCGGAGTTTGCGGATATTCCGGTAGAAGAAGGTTTCGTGTTGTTATGCGCGTTGGTGAAATCTTTAGGCGGCACGGTGCAGCATCTGTTCTTCGTGGTAAGTCTGATCAATATTACACTCATTGCTTGTGCGGCGAGCAAATATACGAAATATCCGGTGGCGGCATTATTGTGCTACTACGGCATTTTGTATTTTAATTTGGAGATGATTTATATCCGTCAGGCAACGGCGGTAGCGCTGTGTTTCTTTGCGTTGCAGTACATCCCGTCGAAACGGATCGTGCCCTATATGATCTTTATTCTGCTGGCCTGCACATTCCACCGCGTAGCGGCGCTGATGATTCCGCTGTATTTCCTGCTGAATATCAAATTGCCGTCGTGGGCTTATCTGGCGGTTGTTGGCATCGGAGCGGTGATTATGCTGGCGGGTATCCCATGGATCCAAACGATCTTCCTGACGGTAGCGGGTTGGCTTGGAGAGAATTACGCGAAAAAAGCCGAGCTATATACGGAGGATGCGATGTTCGCCGTGAACCGCGGTCTGAGTCTGGGCTTTATACTGAATCTGGCAATTTTTATCGTCATCGTTTTCTTCAAAGAAAAGATCGATGCGCTGCCTTACGGGACAATCATGCTGAATATGTTTTTCGGAAGTCTGGTGCTGTATTACTACTGCTATGAGTTGGTGGAGGTGAGCAACCGCGTGCGGCTATTCTTCCTGATCGGCATCATTGCGTTGCTGCCGATGGTGCTGGAGGTCTTGCCGCTGTTTTTGGTGCGGTTAGCGGGATTAGTGGTGGTGGCGCTGTATTGTTTCAGTTTCTCGCGAGGGATCTTTTTGGAAGCCCCGCAGTCAGCGGCGTATAATCCGTATCAGAACTATATCGAGTATAAGATTAACCCTCGTCCGAGTACCGGAAAGCAGCGGTTAGAGCAAAGTAAGAAGGCCTTCCGAAACGAACGATCGCACTAATGAAACACATCCTTTTCATATCTCACGCCCGCGGCATTCATGGAGCAGAGGCGGTGATGGTACGCGCAGCGAAGGCGTGTGCGGCTACCGGCGCACGGGTGACAGTGGTGGTGCCGTCGTTGGTGGAGGATGCCGGCATGGAGAAAGCGCTGAGCGGGATTGAACGCTTGCAAGTTCTTGCCTTGCCTTACCGCGCCGCGGGAGGAAGCATGATACGAACGAGACTCGTCCAATGGTATAATTGGTTTGCTTTGAATCAGCTGAAACGGTTTGTGGCGCACGAGCAGGTGGATACGATTTACTCCAATACGTCGATCACTATTTTAGGGGCAGAGTTGGCGCGACGAACCGGCATAAGGCACGTGTGGCATTTTCACGAACCTGTGGACGAACGGTTCGGATGGCATTTCACGATGCGGAATTATTATCGCTCGCTGGTGAAAGCGACAGAGACCATCGTTTGTATCTCCAAGCAGCAATTAGCGGAATGGCAGCAGTGTCTGGAGATGCCTTTGAGACAAGCGCAAATCGTGTATAATCCCATCAAAGCGATTTCCGTTGCACCTGCTGCGCGAAGTACTTCCCAGGATGAGGTGCGAATCGGTTTTATCGGACATTTCGAGGAGCGCAAGAACCTGCCTTTGTTGGTTCAGACGTTTGTAAGAGTGCACAATCAGATGCCGAATGCGCGTTTGTGTCTTTGCGGCGCCGTGGACAGGAACGACGAGGCGTATATAGCGCAGATGACGGACTTGCGCGAACCCGTTCTGACGGTACTGCCGCAGACGCATGAGGTGGAGAAGTTCTACAACAATATCGATATTCTTGTATTGCCCTCCTGGCGGGAGACGATGCCGCTGGTAGTTTTTGAGGCGATGCAGGCCGGCGTATGTGTGCTGCAAACCAACCGTTCGGGCATGAGCGAGTTGTTGGAAGGCGGCAAAGAGACTCTGTTCTTCTCTCCGGACAGAGAGGAAGAGTTGGAGCAGTTGCTGATGAAGTGTATGGAAGCCGATTACAGGCAGTCCATCGCGCAAGCAGGACAAAAAAAAGTGCAAGAGCTCTTGAAGAACTCTTCGTTTGATAACCAAATAGTCAATCTTTTATGCGAGTAATAGCGTATTATCTACCTCAGTTTCATGCCATTCCCGAGAATGACGAATGGTGGGGAAAAGGTTTTACGGAATGGACTTCCGTTCGCAACGGCAGGCCGTTGTTTAAGGGACACCAGCAGCCCGTAGAGCCCGGAGAGTTGGGGTATTATAATCTCTTGGAGGCGGACGTGAAGGAGCGTCAGGCGCAGTTAGCGCGTGAGGCAGGAGTGGAAGGATTCTGCTACTGGCATTATTGGTTCGGAGGCAAACAACTGCTGGAGAAACCGCTGCAACAGGTGATGGAAAGTGGTAAGCCGGATTTTCCGTTTTGTCTGGGGTGGGCGAATGAGAGTTGGAAAGCGAAGACTTGGTTGGACCAGCAGACAGCGCCGGATAAGATGCTCATCGAGCAGACGTATTCGCCTGAAGATGACGAGGCGCATTTTGCAGCCATCCTGCCGATGCTGCGAGATAAAAGGTATATACAGGTGGACGGCAAACCGCTGCTGATGGTCTATCGGCCGTTTGATCTGCCGGACGGGAAAGCGTGGACGGCAAGGTGGAGAAAAATGGCAAAAGATGCCGGATTTGAGGGACTGTATCTGTTGGGGCATGTGGCGTATCAATGGCAGGTGGACGAGGTGATGGCGATGGGTTTTGACGCGGTGAACTTAGTGCCGCTCGGAGATACGAAACGAAATAAATGCCTGGCGCTGCGTCATCTGCCGACCTTGATCAAGCATCTGCGGGGTAAGTCTCCGTTGGTGTACGATTATGCGAAAGCGATTCAGGTCTTTGCAGAGCCGGCGATGCAACGCGAAGAAGTGGTGCCGACTATTTTACCCGGATGGGATCACTCACCCCGCAGCCGGATGAGGGCGTTTGTGATGGATCACTCTACACCCGAGGCCTTCAAGGCACATGTGGAGGCTATCAAGCAAATCGTAGATAAGAAGCAAAACCAACTGGTGATGCTCAAGTCCTGGAACGAGTGGGGCGAAGGAAACTATATGGAGCCGGATGCACGATGGGGAAGACTATATATTGATGTTTTAGGAGAAGTACAAAGCCGATGAGAGTGACATTTGACAATATAATCTTTTCACTTCAGCGTTACGGAGGAATCTCCGTGGTGTGGAATGAGTTGTTATCGCGTGCGCGAGTGGACAAGGATTTGCAGGTGACGGAACTCGATTATCGCGAAGCATTGGAGCCGAGGTGGATGGAGCGGTACCGCATACCAGCCTATACAGCAGAAGAACCCTCTATTTTCCATTCCTCCTATTTTCGGATCTTACCGCAAAAAGGGGTATATAACGTGACTACGGTGCATGATTTGACCTATCATTATTACCGGAAAGGAATGCCGAAAGCGGTTCATCTCTGGGAGGAAGAACGAGCACTGCGCCATAGTAAGGCAGTCATCTGTATCAGTGAGAATACGAAACGCGATCTGCTCAAGTTTTATCCGTGGGTAAAGGACGAACGACTGCATGTGGTGTATAATGGTGTCAGCGATCTGTTTTTCCCGATATCATCGATACAAAAGAAAGGCTTTCTCCTTTTCTTGGGGAATAGTCAGATGGCGTACAAGCGTTATGACGTAGCGCAAGAGGTAGCTCGGTTGACGGGAGTGGAACTGAAAACCATCTCGGGTGTGGCTTCGCATGAGTTGAACATGCTCTACAATGAAGCCCTTTGCTTGCTTTATCCTTCTGACTACGAGGGATTCGGATTGCCGATTCTGGAAGCACAGAAAGCCGGTTGTCCGGTTATTGCACAGAGGTGTTCGTCCGTTCCGGAAGTAATTGGACCAGAGGGATTGATGGTGGCGCATGATACTCCCAAACGGATGGCACAAGAGATGGCGGATATAGTGTTGCAATTAAAGTCCCGCCCGGTGGAATCTATCGTAAAAGCCGGATTAGAGAATGCCCGACGGTTCTCATGGGCAAAGACCTACGAAAAAACAAAACAAGTATATGAAAATATCTATAATAACGATTACCTATAATTCCGCGAATAGTTTGCCGCGTACGTTGGAGAGCGTACAGAGCCAGACCTATCCGGAGATTGAGCATATTATTGTCGATGGGGCTTCGACTGATGGCACCAGAAACTTGATTGAGAACTATGCTAAGCAGCATCCTAACGTGCGGTGGATATCCGAGAAAGATAAAGGTATATATAATGCTTTGAACAAAGGTATCTCTTTGGCGACAGGCGATGTGATCGGGTTCCTGCATTCGGACGATGTGCTCTTTTCGACCCGCTCCATAGAGCAGATAGCTGCGGCTTTTGAGGATAAGAATATCGATGTGGTATATGGCGATTTGCAGTATTGCCGGGAAGGGAAGATTGTGCGGAGATGGAAGAGCAATACCTTTCATCCGTATAGCCTGAAATACGGATGGATGCCTCCGCACCCCACGGTTTACGTGCGCAAAGAGGTGTACGCGCAGGTGGGCGAGTATGATGAGTGGTTCCGCATCTCGGCGGACTACGATATGATACTTCGTATTTTCTCCGCCGGATATAAGACAGCTTATCTTCCTGAGGTGCTTGTAAATATGGAAATGGGCGGCGCAAGTAACAAAAATACAAAAGCTCGTCTCTCCAAGACCCAGGAGGACTATATTGTACTCAAGAAAAATCATGTAGGAGCCGGTTATCTGACCGTTGCCTGCAAGCAGCTGCGCAAACTGCGTCAGTTCCTCCGCAAATCCTAAATCATAAATCCTAAATGCTGAACATCTCCATCGTGTTATATCATCCGAAATGGGAGCAGGAAGTACTGCCTCTTGTTCGAGAATTGCTGCGGGTGAAGAACCTGCGGAAGATCTACCTCTTGGATAACACGGCGCCGGAGTACCGCAAGGCGGAGATAGCGCAGCAGAAAGAGACCCTTGCTGCACAATTCGGGACGGATAAACTGCGGTACATGGCGATGAGCGAGAACCTCGGTTACGGTCGGGCGCATAATATCGCCCTGCGTGAGAGTGCATACTACCGGACGGAGTTTCATCTGGTGATGAATTGCGACATCCGCGTCAAGGCGGAGGATATAGACGCGATGTGCGAAAGGATGGAGGTGTACCCTTTGGTGGGACAGATGATGCCGAAAGTAGTGAACCCCGACGGCTCGCAGCAATACCTTGCCAAAAGGCTTCCTTCGCCCCTCGATGTCTTCGGCCGTCGGTTCTTGCCGGCGTGGCTGGTGGCGCGGCGGAATAAGCGCTATGAGTTGCGCGATCTCGACCTCACGCGGCCGATTAATGCACCGTACCTCAGCGGCTGTTTCATGTTGCTGCGTACGAAAGCGGCGGTGGAGGCAGGGCTCTTTGATGAGCGGTATTTCATGTACCCGGAGGATATAGACCTCACGCGAAGTATCCATCGCCACTACCTCACACTCTACTATCCCGAATGGACCATCGTACACGCTCATGCGCGCGAGTCTTATAAGAATAAGCATTTGTTGCGGATTCATATCCAAAACATGTGCCGCTATTTCAATAAATGGGGATGGATATGGGATCGCGAACGATGGATGTTTAACAGGCAACTAAAATAAATCAACTATGGCGACACTTATTTCTGTAATTGGCGGAGCGAATGTGGACATGTCGGCCACGCTCACGGACGCTTTTATCGCAGCGGACTCGAACCCCGGTCATGTGGAGGTGGGCTACGGAGGTGTGGCACGGAACATCGCCCATAACCTCACGCTTTTAGGCGCTCGTACTCAGCTTCTGACGATTTTCGGAGGCGATCTCTTCGGTGGGCTCTTGCACGACTACTGCAAGCAACAAGGCATCGATGTTCACCTCTCGGAGCGCGAGTCGTCCTTGCGATCGGGTTTGTATTTATGCCTTCATAACCATGCGGGTGAGATGATAGCCGCGGTCGCAGATACAGAGGCCATCCGTCTGATCACACCGGAGTGGCTCGCCAAAAGGAGTGGTGAGTTGAACCTCTCGGATTATGTGGTGGCTGATACGAATATCGGCGAAGAAGCTATCCGGTGGCTCATGGAGAATGTCACAGTGCCACTCTTTATCGACGGCGTCAGTACGACCAAGGCGCATCGGGTGGTGAACGCCTTGCGCAAAGTCAAACTGCCGTACCTCCATACGCTCAAACTGAATCTCAAGGAAGCGTTGGCGGTAACCGAGAAACAGACTTACGGCGAGGCGGCGCAAGAGCTGTTGGACCTCGGCGCGGCGCATGTCTATATCACCCTCGGTAGCGAAGGCGTTTACTGCCGGACAGCAGCCGAAGAATGGCTCTTCCCTGCGTTGCCGGGAGAAATAGTGAATACGACGGGAGCCGGAGACGCGTTCCTTGCCGGAGTCGTGTACGCCCATGCGAAAGGTATCGATTTTCCGCAAACGGCGCAGTATGGTCTCATGGCGGCGCGGGCTACCCTCATGACCCCCAAAGCGGTCAATCCGGAGATTGCAAATATCTTGTTATAAATGAATACATATCTATCTATTTCGCCGGAAGTGCAAGAGGCGCTGAAGGCAGGCAAGCCCGTTGTGGCTTTGGAATCAACGATCATCAGTCACGGCATGCCGTACCCGCAGAACGTGGAGACGGCGCTCAAGGTGGAACAGACGATTCGCGAGAACGGAGCTGTCCCAGCAACGATAGCCATCATCGGCGGACAACTCAAAGCCGGTTGTACTCCCGAGGAGATCGAATATCTGGGAAAGAAAGGTCAGGCGGTTATCAAAGCATCCAGGCGTGACTTGCCGGTACTCATCGCCCGCAAGGCTGATGGTGCCACGACGGTTACCACAACGATGATCATCGCTGCCATGGCGGGTATCCGGGTGTTTGCTACCGGCGGTATCGGCGGTGTACACCGCGGTGCGCAGCAGACGTTTGACATCTCTGCGGATCTCGAGGAACTCGCTCAGACGCCGGTGATGGTCGTTTGCGCAGGAGCCAAGTCTATCTTGGATCTTGGGCTGACACTCGAGTATCTGGAGACCAAAGGTGTGCCGGTGATAGGTTATGGGACAGAGGAACTACCTGCGTTCTATACCCGTCACAGCGGGTTCAAGGTGGATTATCGTATCGACACTCCCGAAGAGTTGGCTGCGGCTTTCAAGGCAAAGATGGATTGCGGTCTGAAGGGCGGCATGCTCGTCACCAATCCCATTCCGGAGCAATATTCGATGCCTAAAGAAGTCATTGACAAAGCCATCGACCAGGCCCTCAGGGAGATGGACGAAGCCGGCATCCATGGCAAACAATGTACGCCTTTCCTGCTGGCGAAGGTGAAAGATCTCACCGGCGGCGAGAGTCTGGCATCGAACATTCAATTAGTACTGAATAACGCCCGCCTTGCGGCAAAAACTGCAAAAGCCTTATGCGAAAAATAATCATCCTTTGTACTTTGTGCTTCGTCCCTTTGTTCCTTGGCACGGCGTGCCACCGTCAGGTGCAGGTGGTATCCGTAACTACGGAAGCCATCCCGGTAGATGCGTCCGCGGATGCTATCCAGGATAGTTCTTATACCGCTTATCTCGCGCCGACGAAAGCGGCGCTTGAAGCAGAGATGAATGTGCAGATTGGTTATGCCCCCGAACGAATGTGGGTGGACGGACCGGAGTGCCCGATGCTCAATTGGGCAACGGATGCCCTTTGGGAGGCGGCAAAGAATGTGTACCCCGGTCAAGTGGATATAGCTATTGCCAATATGGGAGGAATGCGGTGTGCCTGGGATGCGGGACCTGTGACCAAGAGAAGTGTGTTTGAACTCATGCCGTTTGATAACGAACTGGTCGTCCTGACCCTCAAGGGAGAAGATATCCTCGCGCTCTGCGAGTCCTTCGTGCGGTACGGAGGCCAAGGCGTAGCAGGGATGCGCGTGACGGCAGTTGATGGCAAACTGGCGGATGTGACCATCGCAGGAAAAGCAGTCGATCCGCAAGCGTTATATACGGTCGCTACCAGCGATTACCTCTCCGGTGGAGCCGACCACATGGACGCGCTCGCGCGTTATTCGGAGTGTTGGAAGAGTGATCTTCTAATCCGCGACCTCTATCTCGAGGCTGTACAACAACAAGATACCATACAGGCTGTCGTAGATGGCAGAATGACAATATTATGAGTAAGAAATTCTTAATCTGCATGAACGCACTACTCGGCGCCCTCAGTGTGATGCTGGCGGGTTGTCATGTGCAGAAAAAAGCGAATCCAGCGGAGCAGCAGGAGTCAGACAACAAACCCGTACAGGAGGTTAGAGAACCGGAGCCGGAGGTCAAACCGCTCTACGGCGTGCCTGTGCCCGATGAGCCCATTAAGTGCAAGTACGGAGCACCGGCCCCTCGGCAGAAATAATCATCCGGGTCGGCACACCTAACCATAACGGCAAGTTGTGCTCTACATGTCCCACCGGCGCATTGAAAAGAATGGGGTAGTCGTAGTCTGCGACTGCCTCTTTTATGGTCTCATAGATGGAGCAACCCATTGACGGATCGTCCTCACAATCCGTGAACTGCCCTACAATCAGGCCGCTCAGATGCGCCAATACGCCGCTCAGTTTGAGATTGCGGATCATCCGGTCAATATGGTAATGCCGCTCTGCGATATCTTCAATCAGCAAAATCGGTTTCTGACGGCTCAATGCTGACGGCTGCATGCTGACGGCTGCATGCTGAATGCTGAAAGCCGTTCCTTGCAGACCATAGAGAACGGAGAGGTTGCCGCCGATGAGGGGACCTTCTGCTGCTCCGAAACGGTTCAGCGGATGGGCTTCCCACCGATATTCCAATGGCTCGCCCTTCAATGCCTTTCTTAGCGCTACGATCGGTTCGCTCTCTTCCGGCAGGGTAGCGATATGCTTGCACATGATGCTGTGTAGTGAAGGCACCCCGCAGACGGCGGCTTTATTATGCAGCGCGGTGATGTCACTAAAACCGATGATGGGTTTTCCGATGGGAGCAATACGGTCGATGATCCGTTGCAATCCGTATCCGCCGCGTGAACAAAGGATGAAATCTACATCGCTGTCCGCCAGCGCGGCATTGAGATCCGATGCCCGCTGCTCATCCGTTCCGGCAAACCGTCCCCATTGCGCGCGTGCGTACGCGCCCTCGCTCACTTTATATCCCCACGCGCGCAGGCGTGCAGAGGCCTGGTCAATATAGGTCGGGTCGATGAACCCGGATGGAGAGATGATACGAATGTGTTTCATTACGAGTAGAGCTTGTATTCTATCCAGTTTACAAACCGTTTCGGCAGGATCCGGTCGAGGAAGCAAAGTACCCGATACAGGAATCCTCCCACGTATTGCGGTCTTGGCGAATGACAGGTAGCGATGTGGTAGAACAACCGCGCCATCTGCTCGGGTTGCATGCCGGCACGTTCGTCCCGCTCCATATTTGCAATCGCTTTATGCGCAGAGCGGTAGATCTCTTCTCCTGCCGTGGATTTGTTGCGCGCATCGGTAAAGCCGGTGCTCACATCGCCCGGCATCATCACAGAAACGGAAATCCCGAGATCTTTTACTTCGTTCGCCAGCGCCAGCGCCATGGCATTGATGGCGGCCTTGGAGGCAGAGTAGAATGCCTGATACGGAACGGGCAGTTGGGCTGCGACGGAAGAGGTGTAGATGATCCGTCCGTACCCTTGTTGGCGTAACTGCGGCAGGACGGCTTGCGTGAAACGCACCGCGCCCATAAAGTTCACATCCATCTGGTGTTCTGCGTCGGCTATCTTCGTATATTCGATCGGTCCGGAGATACCGTAACCGGCGTTGGAGATGACGACGTCGATGTGGTCGGTCTGCGTCAGCACTTCCTCGATAGCCTTCTTGCAACTCGCTTCGTCGCACACGTCGCAGTAGATAGCCCCGTGACGGCTGAGTTCAAAAACACGCCAGCCCCGCTCTGCGAAGAGCGAGGCTGTAGCTTTTCCGATACCCGAACTACCGCCGGTGATTACGATTGTCTTCATAATTTTACATCTGGGGCGCACCCTCATGGAGCACACGTGCGATGATCTCCACCGCTTCATCGATGATAGGCTCCGTATGGGTAGCCATCAGCGTCGTACGAAGCAGGCACTCGCCTTCCACGCAAGCCGGCGCCATGACAGGATTGACATAAACGCCTTCGTCGAACATCTTCTTTCCGTAGTACAGCGTGTCCAGCGTCTTGTAAGTGAAGATCGGCACGATTGGCGTCGGCGCCTCGATGATCTTCACTCCCGCTGCCAGCAACTGTTTCTGGAAATACTTGGCGATATTCATCAGTCGTTTCGGCCTCTCCGGGTCCAGGATCAGCTGGTGCAGCGCTTCCAGCGCCGTAGCAGCCGAGCACGGAGTGATTGACGCGGAGAAGATGAACGGACGGCTCACGTGACGCAGCCAGTCCGCTACGCGGTGGCTTGTCAGCATGCAACCGCCGATAGAAGCCAACGATTTGGAGAAGGTCAGCATCGTGATATCTACCTTGTCCGTCAGACCGAAATGTGCCGCTGTACCGCGACCACCGGGACCTAACACACCGAATCCGTGGGCGTCATCGACCATCACACGAGCGCCGTATTTCTCTGCCAGCGCGCATATCTCCGGCAGCTTGCAGATGTCGCCGCGCATGGAGAACACGCCGTCGGTCACAATCAGTTTTCCGGCATTCTCCGGAATGGATTTCAGTTGGCGCTCCAGATCCTGCATGTCCGAGTGGCGGTAGCGGAGTACCTTCGCAAAACTCAGACGGCAAGCGTCATAGATGGATGCATGGTTCTCACGGTCGTTGAGGATATAATCATCCTTGCCGCAGATGGCGGAGATAATGGCTAAGTTGGTCTGGAAACCCGTTGAGACAGTCATGCACTCCTCGTAACCCGTGAAGGCGGCTATCTCGCGCTCCAGCTGCAGGTGCAAGTCCAGCGTACCGTTCAGAAAACGGCTGCCGCTCACGCCTGTTCCGTATTTATCCAAGGCCTCATGTCCGGCTTTGATAACTGCCTCGTTTTCCGTGAAACCGAGGTAGTTATTCGAGCCAAGCATGATCACGCGGTGGTTCTCCATCTGCACCACAGGGGCTTGACGGCTCTCCAACTCGTGGAAATACGGATAGATACCTAATTTGCGAACCTGTTTGAGTGTCTCAAAATGGTCGCATTTTTCAAAAAGATCCATATTAGAGGACGTTTAGGTCTTTCAGGATAGCGGTTGTCTTGCGTACGGCAGCTTCGCTCTCATGCAGTTTGGCGCGCTCCTCTTCGCTGATATTCAGCTCAAGGATTTTCTCGATACCGTTCTTGCCGATGATACAAGGTACACCGATGGTGATGTCCTTCATGCCGTACTCGCCTTCGAGGGCAGCGGAACAAGGAATCATCTTCTTCTGGTCCTTGATGATGGCCTCTGCAACACTTGCAGCAGCTGCACCCGGAGCCATCCATGCACTCGTTCCCAGCAGACCCGTCAGCGTAGCGCCGCCTACCATCGTGCTCTTAACCACGTTCTCCAGCTCCTCTTTCGACAGGAACTCGCTTACATTGATACCTTTGTAGGTCGTGTAGCTCGTCAGAGGGATCATCGTTGTGTCGCCGTGGCCACCGATGACGAAACCGTCCACGTCGTTTGCGTTGCACTTCAGCGCCTGGCTCAGGAAGTATTTCAGACGTGCGCTGTCGAGTGCGCCACCCATACCGATCACGCGGTTACGCGGCAGCTTCAGAGCGTGCAGCGTCAGATAAGCCATGGTGTCCATCGGGTTGGATACAACAACGAGGATAGCGTTCGGGCTGTATTTGAGTACCTGGTCGCAAACGCTCTTCACGATACCTGCGTTCACGCCGATCAGCTCCTCACGCGTCATACCCGGTTTACGGGGCAGACCCGAAGTGATGATCACTACGTCGCTACCGCTGGTCTTCGAGTAGTCGTTCGTCACACCCGTTACCACGGTGTCGAAGCCCATCAGCTGAGCCGTTTGCATGATATCCATGGCTTTGCCCTCTGCAAAACCCTCTTTGATGTCAATCAGACATACCTCGTTAGCCACCTCATTTACGGCCAACACGTTCGCGCATGTAGCACCCACGTTGCCTGCGCCTACAACAGTTACTTTACTCATAGTATTTGTATATTTTATGCATTAATTTTCAAAAAGCCTGCAAATTTACGATTTTTTTTGTATATATACAAATTTTTCCCCATAATTCTTCAATTTTTCTCCATTTTTTGCAACCTGATTGTCAAAATGGCCTGTTCGATGATATCATCTTGGTCTGAACTGCTCATCGTAATTGCGATATCCGGTTCGATTCCGTTCTCTATATCTTTCTTGTCGCGGTCGTACATCCGCACGCTGGATAAACGCACCATCCATCCGTTGGGCATCTCATAGCTCAGAGGCATTCCTCCGCCTCCTCCGCTGGTGCCTCCGATGATGCAGGCATGGGGCGCATACCGCATTATATTGACGAACAGGTTGGCTGCCGAATACGACCGCCGGTTGCATAAGACTACCACCGGTCTCTTCCATTTGCTTCCTACCATGGAAGCGTCGGATGTCAGCGGCTCGAAATCCGAGAAGTCGTTATGTCCCGGTCCGGTCTTGTGACGCCAATAACCGATGGTCTCATTCTCCGTGAAGAAAGGAGACGAGAGCCGGTACGCGTTGGTGATATCTCCGCCGCCGTTATTGCGCACGTCGATAATCAGCCCCTCGCATTGCTCAAAGGCCTTGAAGATCCAGTATATATTCCCCGCCGAGAAAGAGCTGGAGAAGCTGGAATAATAGATATATCCCACTCTTCCGCTGTCTATCGTGTTGTAGTACAATCCGCCGGCAACGCGGCAGTCCTTCATATACGGAGCTTGCAGTCGAGCGTCGTAGTTGGCGGGGAAGGTATCAAACCACGCGGTATTGACAGAGCGGTCAAAAGCGGAATAGAGATTCACATGCCCGTCGCGCAACGAGTCTAACATCCCTGCGCACAAGTCAAAAAGCGCCACTTGGTCGTTGCCCTTGAGCCGGGCGGCTTTGGCGACATATTCCTCGCGGATGGCCGGCCAGTCGATGCCTTTGTCCTCAATGTAGCAATAACGTGTGTCGATGATCTGCCAAAGCCCTTCGATATTGGTCACAGGGTCCGTGGAGTAACTCATCTCCTCTTTGGCGTGACAACCGCTCAGCAGCCACATGCCCGCGAGCGCGATTCCTACAAAATATCTCTTCGTCTTCATAAGCGTGAATGGGGGTTAATACGGTATTTCCAGATACATCCGATGACGAGATTAATCTGATTGCGCGAGAAATGCAGATCTTTCGTGCCGTAGTCGTTCAACTCATGTGCTGCACCGACGCGCCAGGTGGAGTGGGGGAACTGCAGGTCAAGCGTCAATTCGTGTTTGAGGGTATGATGGTTCCAGGGACCCGAACAACGGGCTTGCCCGGGCACGCCTTGCGAGATCTCATAGTACGACTCCCAGTAATCCGGCAGGAAGTCAAAACCGATCAGGTTCGTGCGGATGAGATAATTCAACCGGTAACTGGTTTTCTTCCCGTAGAAAGACCAACTCACGCCGCCCATTGCCATCGCCTCTACCGCGACATCAAACGACACAATCTTGTTGTAATTGGCACTCTGGCTCCTGGCCGCAAAACTGCCTTCCAGATACGGACCGACATGCACTTTGAGACGATCGTCGAACCATTTCCAGCAATAGAAAGCGCCCCATCCTGCAGCTATCTGCATGCCATAGAAAAGATTGGATTGAGCGGTGTTGATATAGCGAACCGCATCGAGATCGACACGCCCTACATGCCCCCAGTTGGCCAACTTACCCGACCTGCCTAACTTCGTGTCCTGCCGGAAGGCCTGCCACCATTCGTTGCCCAAACCCAACTGCCAACCTCTGTAAGCCATCGGACTGAGATAGGTGTCTATCTGCCGACCATACCCCGCATGGATCTTGAGCACGTTGGTATGCTCCTGCGCGTACGCCTCCTCTTGCGCGCTTAGCGGCAAAACGAAGAGCGCCAAGAGAATGATACCGAATACTTTTTTCATATACTCAATAGATTATTCCGGCTACAAAGGTACAACAAAAATTGCTCATACGCAAATTTTTCTGCGTTTTTTTGCTTGGCGGTATAAAATACCGCGATAATAGATAGCCTTTGGGCCATGCGGATAGCGGGATATACCCTTTCGGAGTAACTCGCCCCCTGCAGGCTCTGTCCCGGAGTTTTGACGTACCCCTTCGTCAAAACACGCCTCCGAGAAGGGTATATCCCTATACGTCGGGGACGAAGGCTATCTATTATCCACAGCGGAAGTATGACGCGGGAAGCAAAAAAGCGCAGGATTTGCGTATGTCCGGCAGGACGCGAACGTAGCTACGGGGGAATTATCATAGGTAAGGCAGATGTCCGAAGTACAACTTTTTTTGAGAGTAGAAAGACAAAAAGCGCTCCCCCGTCATTAAGGGGGAACGCTCTGCTGTCCGCTTTAGGGAGAAGGCGATTAGCCGTTGTGCGACTGATCGTACTCTTCACCACAAATTTTCCAGTACCAAGAGTACATGGTCTTTTTGCCGTTGGCCTGCTCTTTCTGGGCTGCGAAGGCGATCTGGTCGTCGTCCTTTATGTCGGATGTTATCCGACTCGACGAGGTCGGGCTTTGCAGGGGTTCGCAAGCTCCGCATTGTTACACAATACCATAGCCCTTCCAATCTTACCACGGTTTTTTGTTTCAAAATGCACAATTCTGGACGAATTGGGAAGAAAAACTTGCATATATGAAAAAAAATCTATATATTTGCACACTCTTTCAGTTTGTGGGAGTTTGAAGCAGTAATTTTGCACCGTGAAAAATTTAACGCACATGGAAACGAAGAAAAAACTTAAATCATCAACTGCTTATCTTTTCA
>OCVV011356371.1_pt1 | contig 40691 bp, 47 predicted proteins | sample 1539721 | NCBI WGS metagenome assembly OCVV01 (sample SAMN02144230, study PRJEB22623) | gut metagenome | biome: sheep rumen | host: Ovis aries | place: New Zealand | reverse complement strand
TCAAATCTGCGCTTTTCATGCCTTACGCTTTCGTTCACTCCGCTGTGCTGCGTTCACTCTCAGCGTAAGAGCGCAGATTTTCCTCATAATAATTTTTACTATGCATTAATTGCCGCTGTGTATGCTGTCGAAAATGCTATCTGCAAATTAAATCCCCCTGTATATGCATCAACATCTATGACTTCTCCTGCGAAATATAAATTTTTGGCAAGTTTTGACTGCATAGTTTTCGGATTGATTTCCTTTACCGAAACTCCTCCGCTTGTAACAATAGCCTCCTCTATCGGTCTGAAATCCGATATTCGCACGGGAAAAGCCTTGATAAGCTCCCCGAAAGCTATTCTCTGCTGTCTGGTTATGCTGTTTATTTTCTGTTCGGGGGATATTCCGCTTAATTTTATTATAACAGGAATCACCTTTGCAGGCAATAGTTTTCTTATTCCGTTTACAAAGTCACGATTCAGATTTTCCGCAAAATCACGCTGTATTCTTGCATCAAGCTGTTCATGTGAAAGTGCAGGCTTCAAATCTATAAGCACTTTATACCTGTTCTTTTCCATTTGTCCTATATGCGAACTTGCACTCAGCACTAAAGGTCCTGACATTCCGAAATGTGTGAAAAGCATTTCTCCCATTTCGCTGTATATAATTTTATCCCTGTCATAGAGTTTAAGCGTTACATTCCTCAGCGACAAGCCCATTAATTCAGCGCAGTATTTGTCAGGGGACACAAGCGGAACAAGACTTGGCTTCAATTCAGTTATTGTATGACCTGCTGACTGTGCGAGGGTATATCCGTCACCTGTTGAACCTGTAAGGGGATATGATTTTCCTCCGCAGGCTATCAAAACTGACTGTGCAGTATAATTCTGATTTCCTGCCCTTACTCCCGAACATATGCCATTGTTTATTATAAGTCCCGTGACAGGTTTATTTATTATTTTGACATTCAGTTTTTTCAGTTCACGGCTGAAAGCATTTACAATATCTTCGGCTTTGTCACTTACAGGAAATACTCTGTTTCCACGTTCGGTTTTAAGCGGAACACCGATTTCCTCAAAAAAATTCATTGTATCATAAGCATCGAAATTTGAAAATGCGCTGTATAAAAACCTTGAATTTACGGGAATATTCGCCATATGTTCATTCATGGGGGAATTATTTGTTACATTACATCTTCCCTTTCCTGTTATTCTTAATTTTCTGCCTATATGGTCATTTTTCTCAAAAATCACGACAGACTTTCCAAGTCTTGCCGCCCATACAGCCGCCATACAGCCTGCCGCACCTGCTCCTGTGATTATAACATCAGTCATTTTCCATCAGCCTTCTTAACCTTTCACGCATTGCCTCTCTGCGTGACTGAGTTGCTTCATGGTCAATATACCATTCATTACCCTCATTTACTATTATATCGCCCTCAGCGGCATCTTCGGGGAGATAAAAGCGATTAATTTCAATCATGCCGTTATCTGTTTCGATTACGGCAATATCTCCCTCAAACCTGTCAATAATTATCATTTTAATTCCTTTCCGTCTTTATGACATAATCATTTCCGTCAGACTCAAATATAATTGTCCCCTGCAAATCGGTACGGTAAATCTTATCGGTATATTTTGAGAGATTTTCCATAGTTATATCTTTCGGGTGACCGTAGGAATTTCCCGTACCGCAGGATATAACTGCATATTCAGGTGAAACGGCTTCAAGAAATTCAGGTGAACTTGATGTATCACTTCCATGATGACCTACCTTGTAAACATCAGCATCAAGCATAACTCCTGCATCAATCATTTCTTTTTCAGCCTGTTTTTCGGCATCTCCTGTGAATATAAAGCTGTTGTTTCCGTGCTTCAAAAATAATCCCACGGAATAATTATTCAGGTTTCCGTAATCAGGGCTGTGGGGGGCGATAATCGTGCCGACTGAACTGCCGATATTTATATTTCTGCCGAGTTCCGCATATGAAAGCTTTACATTCTTCTCAGCTATTGCATCGAGGAATTTTTCATAGTAAACCGTATTGGGAATATCACTGCTGTGAAGTTCGGGAATAATACATTCACCTATGTCAAACGTCTTTACTATTTCGGACATACCGCCCATATGGTCTGAATGAGGGTGAGTTCCTATAACGTAGTCAAGCCTTTGGATTCCGCAGTTGTTGAGATAATTTATAAGCTTTGCGGATTCTGATTTTTCACCGCAGTCGATAAGCATATTGACATCACCTGATGTAATCAGTATACTGTCGCCCTGTCCTATATCTATGTAGTGGACGGCTATTTTATCGCCTGTTACAGCCGACTGCTGACTGTTGAGAAGTGAATATCCAAGAACTGCCGCAAGTATCAAAACTGTACCGAATATTATTATTTTTTTGAACCCGTTTTTTTCGTTTTTGCCTTTCTGAAATTGCTGTCCGATATTTTGGAGGAGTTTTTTCTGTTCGGAGGTAAGCCCTTTTGATTCTTTTGCCATGATTTTTCACCGCCCTTTCCGTTTGATTTATGTGGGATATCTTCAACAAGACATTTCGGTGACGAACCGATAAGGTCACGCCTGCCTGCCTTTTTAAGGGCTTCGAGGACGATTTCCCTGTTCTGTGGTCTGAAATATTGCAGTAACGCCCTCTGCATAGCCTTTTCTTTGGGAGTTTTCGGAACATATACCTTTTCCATGGTATAGGGGTCAAGTTCGGTATAGAACATAGCCGTTGAAATAGTACCCGGAGTAGGGTAAAAATCCTGAACCTGTTCGGGACGGATTTTATTGTCTCTCAGGAATAATGCAAGTTCTATTGCTTCATTGAGAGTGCTTCCGGGGTGTGATGACATCAGATAAGGCACGAGATACTGTTCTTTTCCTATACCTTTTGTTACCTCATAGAATTTCTTCTGAAAGGCTTTGTATGCCTCAATATGGGGCTTTCCCATTTTATCGAGGACTATTGCGGAACAGTGTTCGGGGGCAACTTTAAGCTGTCCGCTTACATGATATTTTATGAGTTCCCTCATAAATTCATCATTTTTATCCTGCATGAGATAGTCATATCTTATTCCTGAACGTATGAAAACACGTTTTATACCCTTTATTTTGCGGATTTTACGCAGTAATGAAAGATATTCCGTATGGTCGGCTTTAAGTGCAGGGCATGGAGTAGGGGCAAGGCATTTTTTACCCATGCACAAGCCTTTGCTTAATTGTTTTTCACATGAAGAATGTCTGAAATTTGCGGTAGGACCTCCGACATCATGGATATATCCCTTGAAATCGGGCATTTTAGTTATTCGTTCAGCCTCTTTCAGTACGGATTCTTCACTTCTGACTGTAACTCTGCGCCCCTGATGAAGTGCTATCGAACAGAAATTACAGTATCCGAAACAACCTCTGTTATGGGTGATTGAAAATCTTACTTCTTCAATTCCGGGGACTCCGCCCTTTGATTCATATGAAGGGTGATAAGTCCTTGTATAAGGGAGAGAATATATATAGTCAAGTTCTTCCGTTGTAAGGCTCAGTGCAGGAGGATTCTGCACAAGCATTTTCTTTCCGTGACGCTGGATTATTATTTTCCCGTAAACTTCGTCCTGCCAGTCGTACTGGATTTTAGTAGCCTTTGCATATTCGGTTTTATTATCCCTCACCTGTTCAAATGACGGACACTGTGCCGCACCTATTGGAGTATTCACGGGTTCCGTCAGATAACAAGTTCCCCTCACATCGGTAATATTTTTAATATCCTCACCATTTGCAAGGCGTGTGCAGATTTCCTTTATCTGATGTTCGCCCATGCCGTACATGAGAATATCCGCACCGCTGTCAACAAGCACGGAAGGTCTTACGGCATCGTCCCAGTAATCATAATGTGCAAATCTTCTGAGTGATGCTTCAAGACCGCCTATTGCTATGGGAATATCCCCGAAATACTCACGCAATTTCTGACAGTAGACTATAACTGCCCTGTCAGGTCGTTTGCCTGCCATACCTCCTGCCGTGTATGCATCATCTGAACGCTTTCGTTTTGCGGCTGTATAGTGGGCTACCATTGAATCTATATTTCCTGCCGTCACAAGAAATGCATATTTCGGCGCACCAAAACGCCTGAAATCCCTGTCCGTATGCCAGTCGGGCTGTGAAATTATTCCGACAGTAAAACCCATATCTTCAATAAGTCTTGTAACGATAGCCGCCCCGAAACTTGGGTGGTCTACATAAGCATCACCTGTTATGTATATGAAATCAAACTGCTGTATATTCAGTTCTTCCATTTCTTTTTTTGTAGTTGGTAAAAATCCCTCATACATCTTTATCACCTTATTTAATAATATACCCGATAATTCCCTGTATTGCCGCAAGTATACTGACTATTCCCATAATAATGAGAACAGCTATTCCGAATTTATTCGGCATCATCTCTTTGGGAATTTCTTTTTTCAATGCATATTTTACATACTGAAAGCAATATACTGCACATAAGATAAGTGTAAATTCACGCATATTATTTTCTTATCTCGTAGCATTTGACCTCACAAAGTTCATCAGAGCCGAATTTTCGCTGTGTCATATCGTTTTTTATGTATTTCATACCGCATTTTTCCATTACCTTTCCTGATGCGGGATTATCCACGGCATGACGGGCGGTAATTCTTTCAGCACCATTTCTGAAAATTTCATCTGTTACAGCTTTTAAAGCCTCCGTCATAATGCCCTTATTCCAGTAGTCATAAGATATAACATATCCCAGTTCCATATTTTCCGTATCGACAACATCAATACAGCCTATCGGTTCATCTTTATCCTTTAAAGTTATCGCCCAGCGGTATTCAAAACCGTTTTCTGCCTCATCAAGATACATTTTCAGGAGATTTTCCGTAACTGATATATTTTCATGCGGATACCAGCGGCAATACTCCGCAACACGTTTGTCATACGTCCAGTTATTATACATAGCCTCTGCATCATTTTTGTTAAATGGTCTTAATACAAGCCTTTCTGTTTTCAGTATGCTCATAAATATTCATCTCCTGTCACTGCATTGTTTTTCCGAATATGTACATGAAGAATATCACAATAACTTCAATCAGTATAGTTTATTAAGATTATTCAGTAATTGAAATATCCGCCACACTTGCATCTAAATCAACGATTTGCGTTTTAAATAACCATACGGGCTTAAAAACAATTGTCACTGAAATCAAATATCGTTTACCGTCTGCCGTTATTCTTTGTGCTAAATCGTTTCTGCCGATTTGATCTGTAGAATACACATCATCTGAATCCGCTTCATACTCATAGTCCAAACTGCTAATTAATCTGCAAAACTGCAATTTTTCTTCTGTAGTTGAAAATTTGAAATCTTCTTTTGAAATAAGTGCTTTTAAGTCTCCGCTCAACATATCATAATCAATATAATTTTTAAGATCACCTATTCCTGCACAATTATAATTCAAATTCTCAACAAAGTGATAACACGCCCTGCGATTTGCTCCATATAGATAAAAAGCTAACAGAGCAAGGAATAAAAGAGTTACAAATACTTTCAACAATAATTTACATTTTGCTTTCATGATAATTCCTCAGCAGATTTGGTTTCAGGATTATAAAGTACAAGCTTACTGATTTAAGTATCATATCTATGTTTAATATACATTATATATTATTTGAACTAAAACAAATAGACATATGCATTCCATTCAACAACTTTAGGCTTTGAACTTAATAATCTTGGCGAAAATACGATATTGTAGTAAACAACGTATTGAGTGCCGTTTACTATAACTTGCTGATGTAAAGGCGAATGTGGAAATGAATTAGACGAACAAGTATATGTTTTTATCCTTTTATGATTTTCGACATTTGTTAGTTGCTCAGCAATGTGATATATGGAAATATCTGATGAAAAATCTAATTCGTCTTTCGTAATACATTTTTTTATCTCGTTGCTAAGCATATTGTATTCAATATAATCATCTAAATCATTAATATCATTACATTCGTAACATAAATTGTCTACATAATCATAGCATTCGATACTTCTGATTTTATACACTATAGACAGCAAACCTACAGCCAGAATAACAAGTATAGAATACTTTATTATTTTTTCCTTTTTAAAGAAATCTAATCTCATTTAAATTCCTCCACCGTGTCAGTATGTGGATTATATCTAATAATAATATTGTTTTCATAATCGCTTGAAACAGCGATAATTCCTCTATTTTATTATTCCTCCATTCGCAGTTTTCTCTCATCATACTGTAATTTTGACATAAGTACTTTTCTTGGCTTTGCGCCCTCACTCGGACCTACAACGCCTTTTTCTTCAAGTTCGTCCATGATACGGGCAGCCCTTGCATAGCCGAGTTTGAGTTTTCTCTGGAGCATTGAAGTTGAAATCTGTCCGAGATTGACGGCAACTTCAATTGCCCTCTCGATATAATCCTCATCACTGCCGATTTCAAAACCGCTGTCGGTATAATTATCGTGGTCATTTTTTGACTGCGGGGTATAGCTTTCAACTTCCTGCATGATACTTCTGTCGTATTCTCCGCCGCCTGCATGAGACTTGATATAATCAAGAGTAGCGGCTATATCCTTATTTGAGGCAAAACAGCCCTGAACACGCAGGGGGTCTGTTGAACCTATCGGGAGATAGAGCATATCACCGTTTCCGAGGAGTTTATCCGCACCGCCCTGATCAATGATAGTTCTTGAATCGACCTGCGACATAACCGATAATGCTATACGGCTTGGGATATTCGCCTTGATAAGACCTGTTATAACGTCAGTGGTAGGTCTTTGAGTAGCAACTACAAGGTGCATACCTGCCGCACGACCCATTTGTGCAAGTCGGCATATTGAATCTTCAACTTCATTTTTAGCAACAAGCATCATATCCGCAAGTTCATCAATAAATATAACTATCTGCGGCATGGGCGGAAATTCCTTGTCCTCATCGGCAAGCTGATTATATGATTTAAGGTCATTTGCACCTACATCTGCAAAGGTCTGATATCTTCTCATCATTTCATTTACTGCCCAGTTAAGCGCACCTGCCGCCTTTTTTGCATCTGTGACTATCGGAATGAGAAGCTGAGGTATACCCTCAAATACTTTAAATTCAACGATTTTCGGGTCTATAAGTATAAATTTCACTTCATCGGGAGAAGCGTTGTATAATATGCTCATAATTATTGAACGTGTACATACGGATTTACCTGAACCCGTAGTACCTGCTATGATAACGTGGGGCATTTTGGCGATATCACCGAGGATTATATTTCCTGCGATATCTTTTCCGACTGCAAAGGTTAGTTTACTTTTTGAATTGCGGAACTCGTCCGAGCCGATTATTTCCCTTATGGTAACAGTATCCTTATTTTCGTTCGGAACTTCGATACCTATAACGGATTTCCCCGGAACAGGTGCTTCTATACGCACACCTTTTGCGGCAAGATTCAGTGCTATATCGTCCTCAAGACCTCTGATTTTCGATACTTTAACGCCGATTCCGGGCTGTATTTCATATCTTGTTATAGAAGGGCCACGGAATATATTTTTAATTTTTACTTCAACGTTAAAGCTTTTGAGAGTATTTACTATTATATCAGCTTTTTCACGCATTTCGGACATTGCTTCAATGCCGTTTGTATCGTCCGAGGGAGGCGAAAGGAGTTCAATATTCGGGAGTACATATACAGTTTCCTGAAAGTCCTTATTTTCTTTTTTGTTATTTTGTTTTCCATTGTTGAGAATAAGATTTTTCTTTTTCTTCTCATCAGCGGCACGTTTTATAAGTTTTTCGAGGTTATCATCAGACTGATTATCCTCGTTTTTATTTTTTTTCTTTTCGGGAGGAGGAGCAAAAGTGCTGCTGCTCTGATTTTCCTCTATGGGAATATCAATCATGAATCCGGTATCATCATGGACAATCTTTTTTTCCTTTATGCCCTTTATTTTTTCCGACAATGAACTGTCATGATTTTCAGGCTCACTGAAAAAATCAGGTACAGGGTCTATACTATCTGAAAATTGCTCACGGTTATTGACAAGTTCGATAGCTTCAAGGTCTGCATCAAAATCTGCACGTTCCTGTTCATCGTCATAATCGTCATCATCGAAAGCCTCATAAAAGTCTCCGCCGTTTACCATTGTCTGCAATCCCTCGACAGATTTTCCGATAAATCTGAACGGTTTCAGAAGCATTTCAAAAAACTGCGTTATTCCTATTCCTTTGAAAAGCATAAAAAGCACGCAGAATAATATAATTGCAACTATTCTTGCTCCTAATGAGCCGAGTGTCAGAAGCAGAAGTCCTGCTATCGGAAAAGATGCAAGTCCTCCTCCGTTCTGTTCCGCACCTTGTTTATAAAGTTCACTGATATAACTTCCGAAGCTGTCCCCCGGAATTTCGCCCACATAGAATATCTGTACCGCAGCACTTGCAAGCAGGGCGATTAAAACTCCGAAAAATGTTTTCTGTTTAAGGTCTTCATCTGTTTTTTCCTTGCCTATGCTGACAGCTACCATCATCAGTATAAAAGGCACTATAAGGGCAGATATGCCGAACATTCCCCACATGAACTTATGCAGGAAATTCCAGCCTTCCGTCCCCGGAATCGCAACCATAAGGAGCATGGTAAATCCCACAGCAAAGAGTATAACAGAATTTGTTCTGTTTTTCTTATTTTTTATAGCCTCATATTCTTTCACGGCATCGGGTTTTTCTTCTTTGGGTTTGCTGTCCTTTTTATCATCTTTCTTATCATTATCGTTATTTTCAGATGATTTTTTCTTTTTCTTTTCAGCCATTGTTACCTTCCTTTAAGTATATCGCATTTTGGTATCTTCAATCATTTTATACAGGCAGTCCATAGCATCACCCAGCCCTCCGAGTTCGTCTATAAGACCGAGCCGAACGGCATCTTCACCCTCTATTACAGTACCGACATCGAGGACAAGTTCCTCAGTATTCATCATTAAATTTCTCAAATCGCTTTCAATAACACGGCTGTTATCGGTTATGAAGTGTATTATTCTGTCCTGCATTTTCTCAAAATATGAGAGAGTCTGCGGAACTCCGAGGACAGTTCCGTTCATTCTTACGGGGTGAATGGTCATGGAGGCGGACGGGACTATGAATGAATGTTTTGCACTCACCGCAAGAGGTACACCTATTGAATGACCTCCGCCCACTACTATTGAGACAGTAGGGGTTTTCATACCTGCTATGAGTTCGGCAATTGCAAGTCCTGCCTCGACATCTCCGCCGACAGTATTGAGTATTATCAGCAGACCTTCAACGCTTCTGTCCTGTTCAATTGCGACAAGTGCAGGGATTATATGTTCATATTTGGTAGTTTTATTGGTTTCACCGAGTACATAGTGACCTTCTATCTGTCCTATGACAGAAAGGCAGTGTATCAGATGCTTTGAATTTTGTGAAACGCTGTCGCCTGTATCCTGAGTTTCTGACTTATCTTTTTCCTCAATATCTTTCATATGCAAATCTCCTTGTGAAAAAATCATCGGGATAATTATATGCATTTCATGAAAAGATATACACTATTATTATACAATATCCGATACTCAAAGTCAATAAAAAACAGCATGGAATTTTAAATACCATGCTGAAAGATGTAATCAATTCATGACAAATCAAGTGTATTTATACCGATTCCGCTGAGTTTAAGCTGAAAGTCAAGGAAATCTTTTTTGTTTTTCCCTGAAAGAATTTTACCTTCATCAAAATAAACAAACAGCTCAATAAATTCCGAAAAGAAATGAAAATACGGCGGTTTTGCAGTAATATTCCTTTCGTGTGAATCAAAGTATTCCCAGAAAAATGCTGACCAGTCATTGAAAATTATTTTTTGTCTGTCAATGCTTTTGATATCGGAATATTTTTTCTCAAACGGTTTCCAGTATTTGAAGCGGTATCCGTCCTCAGGCTCACCGATTTCATAGCCGAGTGCATCTGTAAGTTTTTCTTTAAGCAGTTTATACCATTCATTCCAGATTTTTTCGGGCATATCTCCTGATATCTGTATACCGCCTGCCTCGACCGAAGCTGTCAGATTTATATTATCTCCGACCCAGTGAGGGAAAGATTTTTCTTCACTGTCCCAGTACGGCATTGATTCATAAACCGTACCTATTCTGTCCCATACATCTTTCGGGGCGGAATAGTGTATATTAAGGCAAATATCATGATTCATAGAAATCTCCTGTTATAAAAAAGGCTTTTCAGAACGAAAAGCCTTTTAAAAATTCAATTAAAATGCAGAATTTGTATCGTCTGTATTTTCTGCGCTTTCTTCATCAACGGGTGAACCGCATTTGTCGCAGAATTTTGAACCGTCAACGACAGGCGCACCGCATGATGAACAGAATCTTGAAGCCTGAGTTTCGGGCTGAGTTTCAGCGGGAATTTCTATTTTAGCACCGCACTTGTCGCAGAATTTAGCATCTTTGGCGATACTTGCACCGCATGAGGGGCAGGCTGCCTTGTCGTCCATAGCTGCAAGCTGGTCTTTAAGGCTTCCGATTTTGGCAGTATTGTCGTTGATTACCTGATAAAGCTCGATAAATTCCTGACTGTCGGGGTTTGCATTGAAATATCTCTTGCCGATTTCGATATAGGCATCTTTTATACCTGTTTCGAGGTTAGAAATTTCTCTTTTGAGGTTTGATTTTTCCTGAAGCTTTTTAGCACCGTCCGAAGCTGATTTTACGCCTTTCATCACAGAATCGCCTGCTTTGTCGGCAAAATCCTTAAACTTATCCATAAATCCCATAATTATGACCTCCGTCAAAAAAATTTTACAATAGACATTATATCACATAAAATCGTATTAGTCAACCATTTTTTTATATTTACTATATAATTTCAATAATTTTTATTTCATATGCTTACAAGTTCAAGAGCCTGCAAGGCACGCATAGCTGCTGCGGAAAAATCACTGCATACCGTTGAATAGAGTGTCATAAGCGGAGCGTGCATGGAGATATTGTCGCCCTTTTCACATTCCATGACAATTCCTGCGGTCATGTCTATATCGTCATCTTTGCTTATGCGTCCTGCTCCGAGGAGGAGTGATGCCATACCGAGTTCCTGACTGTCTATCGAAACGACTTTCACATCACGGGACGCTCTTATTGTATGTTTGAAACGAGCCTGCGGAAGAAGTGAAACATCATCGCAGATTCTCTCATCACCGCCGTGCAGACGGACGGTTTCCCTGAATATTTCGAGGGCTTTTCCCGATGATATTGCATTTTCAGCCATTTCCGCACATTCCTGAATACTTCCCTTTCCGCAGAGTTCGAGCATATTTGCGGTAAGCTGTATACATATATTGTAGAGTCTGCCCTTTTTCTTACCCTGCAATATTTCGACAGCTTCTTTTACTTCGAGGGCATTTCCGATATTATTTCCGAGGGGGCTGTCCATATCCGTAACCAATGCACGGCATTTTTTACCTGCGGCATTTCCGACTTTTTCCATAAGCCTTGCAAGCTTGTCGGCATCTTCGGGAGTTTTCATAAACGCACCCGAACCGCATTTAACGTCAAGAAGGATACAATCCGCATTGAGGGCGAGTTTTTTGCTCATGATGCTTGAACATATAAGCGGGATACTGTCAACAGTACCGCTTGAATTTCGCAGGGCATATATTTTCTTATCCGCAGGACAGAGATTTCTGCTCTGTGATATTATGGAAAATCCTGTTTCGTTCACGATACGGAAAAATTCATCTTCGGGAAGTTCCGTCCTGTAACCCTTTATGCTTTCGAGCTTGTCGATAGTTCCGCCCGTATGTCCCAGACCCCTGCCTGACATTTTCGGAACGGCTATTCCGCAGGCTGCCGCAGCAGGTCCTATAATCAGGCTTGTCTTATCGCCTACACCGCCTGTGCTGTGCTTGTCAGCGGTTATATTCCCTATACTGCTGAGGTCGAGTTTATCGCCGCTGTCACGCATAGCAAGTGTGAGGGAAACAGTTTCTTCCTCTGTGAGTCCGTTGAGGCATACCGCCATAAGCCATGCCGACATCTGATAGTCGGGGATTTCGCCTTTTGTATAGTTTTCGATGAGCCATACAATTTCCCCGTCCGTGAGCGGGACTGAATTTTTTGTTTTGTTTATTATATCAATAATATTCATGCTGCACCTCCTGCCGCCGCAAATTTATACAAATATATTTTACCATATTTATTATAAAATTTCAAGTATTTTCATAAATTTTCTATAAAAAATTCAATATTACAAGGCATACCACAAAAGGTACTCCGAGTACGGCACTTCCGCATATATTGAATGTATTCAGCGGAATATCCGCACCTATCATGAATCCGTACTTATTCACAAGGACAAGGGCAATAAATCCCGTTGTCGCACCGAATATGAATGAAATTATTTTTCTTTTGCGTCGTCTGAAATATTCAAGCATTATCAGAACTGCTGCGGCGCATATTCCGTAAAATAAAGTTTCAGTTTCCATATTTTTCCTCCGTTACAGCATTATGTATCCGAGGGCAATTATAAGTTTTTTATCCGCACCCTCCCTTATAAGCATGAGAATTATTGCGGCAATCAGAAGCTTATCAGGGTCTTTGCCGTCAGAGAGAATTTTGTTTAAAATTCCTGAAATCCCTTTGAAATCTCTTTTTTCCTCCTGTGGCATCACAGGCGGTAAATCAATTCTTTTTGTCTCCTCGGAATGGGAATATTTTCCGTATGGTGTGCAGTCGTTTTCAATATCATCTTTCATCTGCCGCCTGTCCATAGTATCCCTCCAACAATAAAATACTATGCAGGGGCATAGTATCCCCCTGCAAGGATATTCAGAACAATTCGTCAATAATACCGCTTTCCTTTGCTGTATTCCATACGGTGACAAGTTTAAGGATTTTAACGGCATTGTCAACTTTTTTCTGCCTTTCATCACTCAGATGCGGTCTGAGTGCAAGGAGAAGCTGAGTATTTCTGTCCTGCTGTGAAAACGCTCCCGCAAGGGAACTGAGTTTCATAATTGATGAAACATCAGGAATATCTTTATTTCCGTCAGCATCTCCGTCAGACATGAGCATCTGTGCAAGTTCGGCAACTTGTTTTAAACTCTCCTCATCTGAAAGAATTGAGGAGAGTTTTTCCATTGTATCGTCCAATATTATTCTCCTGTAAGTTTTTTATACAGAGCCTTTGCCTGCGGTGTACTCATCATTTTCTCGATAAGTTTCGGGTTGTTGACTGCCTGACGGAATTTTTCCGCATCATTCTTATTCATGTTTGATAATGCGCTGTCAAATTTTCCTTCTTCAAGTTCTTTCTTTAATTTTTCGGGCGGAACACCTATTTTACCGCTTACAGCTTTCAGAAGTCCGCCAAGTTTTTCGGAATCAATATTATTTCTGTTCATAAGTACCTCCGTTAATAATTCTTCTCAATATGAAAAAAATTTGTGCAGATTATTGATTTTTAATTTTCTGTGTGATATAATATACTTAATTCACCGGACATAGAATATCACAAATTTTTCCCTTATGATGAAAGGAGCTTTGTATGCGTATAATTGTACTTTCAGACTCACACGGAAATTTCAAGGCTGTTGAAAAAATTATCCTCCGCAATTCCGATGCCGACTGGTTTATCCACCTCGGTGACGGTGAAAGAGATTTGAACAGCTTTATCCTGATGCATATGGAATATGAACAGAAAATAGTCCGTGTCGCAGGAAACTGCGATTTTTCCAGCCTCGCACCAGATAAATTCGTCCTTCACCTCGGTGAACACAATATATTCGCCACTCACGGTCACCGCTATGCAGTCAAAAATGACCTCGATATAATCAAACGTGCCGCAAAAGAAGAAAACTGCGATATTATCCTCTATGGTCATACCCATATAAGATATAACAAGTATGAGGACGGTTTCTATATCATGAACCCCGGAAGCTGTTCATGTCCGCATGATGAACTCCCCCCCTCATTCGGCTGTATTGACATATCACCTGCGGGAATACTTACAAATATAGCCAACGTGTAATTTTTCCTCAATATCGGAAACACATTCTCCTTTCTTCATCATTATATGCTGAAATTGAAAAATGTTTCCTCAAAGGAGTGATTATATGAAAATTAATGTCCTGAATTACAGACATGAAATAGACGGTTTTAAAAAACGACTCGAAAAATGCGAAAATATCTACAACAGATGCGGTTTTATATATATAATCGCTTACGGCGTAATCGCTGTGATATCCCTGATTTATTCGGGACTTCAATTGTTTTCGCTCAATTATAACTGGATAGATACCCTGCTTGACGGTGTAATATTCAAAGCCGCCATATTTGTGCCTGCATACCTGAGTGTATACAAAAAAGAAAATAAATATATACTTTTTGCCGCTGCTATAACTGCAATCAATGTCCTGACGGCTATATGCATTTCACATTGCAACGGAATGATGCTGACTATTGATGTATCACTTGCTGTGCTTTCAGTTGACTGTTTTTTGCAGACTGCCGCCGCTAACAGTGATTATCATTTCCTTGAAAAACAATTCGGTTTTCCATATTTCAACGAAATCAATGACGACAAGCAGTTCGATAAAGTCACCCACAATATAGAAAGCACTTTCAGGACATCTTCAGAAAACCGCAAAAAAACTGCCTCAGATTCAATGGAGAAAATTACCGTCAGCGAAAGAATTTCCGCACGCACAGTTGAAAAAAATAACTATATGAACGATGTCGCCCTTTCAGGTGAATCCTCCTCCGACCTTACATTCAAAACAGAAGAAGATTAGCAAAATCTGTGATACTGCACAATAATCACCGTTTTTTCATTAAAATTTCTCCGTCTGCCCCCTTGACACAATTTGAAATATGCGTTAAAATATATTATATATTTTTTTGGAGTGTGTAATTTATGGGTAAAGTTATCAAATTCTTCGGAGGACTTAAACAGTCCACCAAAATTACAATGGTTTCATGTCTCACCTTTATAATGATAACCTTTGTGGTGCTTCTTTTCTTCATAATGTTCCCTATAACGCCTAATGAAAGAATTATTTCCAGCCTCGGCAGAGAAGCAGTCGCAAGAAACGGCGGTAATCCCAATGTTCAGCCGCCTGCCGCCGCTGTCGTCACTACAACGGCAGTCACCACTGAATCAAAACCTTCAACTACTGTCGCAGTTTCAAGTATCGCTGCCGCTGCAACAGCTACCACAACAATCAGTGAATACCATATAGTAGTTACAACAGGTTCAGGATTCCTGCAAAATTCCCGTATCCCTACCATAACAAACCCCGATACAACAACTGAATCCATTCAGTTTGAATCAAGCAACAATTACAATAATAATAATAATTATGTTGACAACAGCAATTACAACAATAACTACACCGACAACAGCTATAACAACAATTACGTTGACAACAATAATTATAATAACAACTACAATAATAATTATACAGACCCCAACACAAGCTATGTTGACCCGAGCACAAGTTATGTTGACCCAGGTACAAGCTACGTTGACCCAGGCACAAGCTATGTTGACCCAGGTACAAGCTATGTTGACCCAGGTACAAGCTATGTTGACCCAGGCACAAGTTACGTTGACCCAGGTACAAGTTACGTTGACCCAGGTACAAGCTACGTTGACCCAGGTACAAGCTATGTTGACCCGGGTACAAGTTACGTTGACCCGGGATATGTTGACCCCAACGCAGGATATGTTGACCCGAATGCAGGATATTAATAAAAATGGCTGCCCTGTACGGACAGCCATTATTATATTATTAAAAGCGGACAGGATATTTCCCGTCCGCTTTATTAATTATTCTTCTGAATCGTCCTCTGATTCATCGTCCTTTTCAAAGTCTTCAATAGTAAGGTCGTCAAAGTCAAATTCAAGGAGTTCACCGCAGTTCGGACAATTTATAGAGCCTTCGTCAATCATACTTTCATCAACGAGAATGGTATCACCGCATGAGGGACACGTTACTTCATAAAGCTCCTCGTCATCGTCTTCAAGGTCATAATCCTCATCGTCATCATCAGACAAACCTTCATCGTCGAGAAATTCATCATCATCAAGAAATTCGTCATCTTCTTCGGGACATTCCACGCAGTTTCCGCAGCTGAAATCCTTGTCATTATAGAAATCATCTTCAACAGCACTGAGGTCTTTGTCGAGAGTATCGCAAAGTTCAGTGAGTTCGTCAACCTGTGACTGAAGGTCTTCAACATAGACAACAAGTTCCGCAAGAACATCTGACATCTGGAGAAGTGCCTTTCCCTCTTTTGTAGACTTATCAATTTCAAGACCGTCAATAAGTCCCTGTAAATATGACATTTTTTCGGTAAGCTTCATAAACAGCTCCCCCTTTCGTTAAATATCAGAGCAGAAATTATGCTCTTGACATATATTCACCTGTTCTTGTATCAACCTGAATCTTTTCGCCCTCGTCAATGAAAAGCGGAACTTTAATTTCTGCGCCTGTTTCGAGTACAGCGGGCTTTGTGGCATTTGTAGCTGTATCGCCCTTGAATCCGGGGTCAGTCTGAGTTACTACGAGTTCAACGAAGTTGGGCGGTTCAACACCGAAAACGTTGCCCTTATATGAGAGAATCTTACAAATCATCTCTTCCTTTACGAATTTGAAGTTATCGCCGAGTACAGATGCACTTACGGGAAGCTGCTCATAAGTTTCCATATCCATGAAGTAGTAGAGGTCACCGTCATTATAGCTGTACTGCATATCCTTTCTCTCAACGAAAGCTGTGGGGAATTTTGCAGTGGGGTTGAAAGAAGTTTCAACAACTGAGCCTGTGATTACGTTCTTATACTTTGTTCTTACAAAAGCGGCACCTTTTCCGGGCTTAACGTGCTGGAATTCAACAACCTGCACAACCTGTCCGTCAAGTTCAAAAGTAACGCCGTTTCTGAAATCTCCTGCTGAAATCATTATAAATACCTCCGTATTTTTATATTATAATAATCTATTTTAGCATATTTCAAAGATTTTTGCAATACCTAAAACGATATTTTACAAAGAAATTAAGTTTTTGGGAAATTTAGTCATATTTTCGCAGTTATTTTCGTTTAAAATGACAAAATCTTCAATTCTCACTCCGAATTTACCCTCGATATAAATACCCGGTTCAACCGTAACAACTGCACCGCTGTTCAATTCATGTATATAATTGGGTGATGCGTTAGGCTTTTCATGTATTTCAAGCCCTACACCGTGACCGAGTGAATGACCGAAATAATCTCCGTATCCTGCGTCTTCAATTATTGAACGTGCAATATTATCGAGTTCACTGCCCGTCATACCTCCGTGAGCGGCATTTATGGCGGTATTCTGTGCTTCAAGAACGATATTGTAGACTTTTTCCATTTCTTCCGAGGGTTTGCCGACACAGACAGTTCTTGTCATATCGCTGTGATATCCCTTATAGACCGCACCGAAATCCATAAGTACAAATTCTCCGTCCTGTACGGGTTTATCCGAGGGTACACCGTGGGGCATTGAAGTATTTGCACCTGATAATACTATTGTTTCAAAGGATAAATCCTCCGCACCGTAAAGGAACATTTTATGATTGAGTTCGAGTGCAATTTCACGCTCCGTAACACCGACTTTTATAAATCCGAGAATGTCATAGAGGGCTTTTTCAGCAATTTCCTGAGCTTTTTTGATACATTCGATTTCTTCGGGAGATTTATAGCATCTGAGGGTATTTATGGCATTACTGAGCATATCAGTATCAATAATTTCAATATCCCTGAATTTGTTTCTTATGATATTAAGCTGGCTGACAGTCATGGTCTGTGCTTCTATCGCCATACTTGAAACATTATGTTTTTTAATCAGTTCAGCTATCTGGGAATATAATTTTTTCTGTTCGATTACTTCCGCATTTGTAACGGTAGCCCTTGCCTTTTCGATGTATCTGAAATCAATTATCAGGTATGCCTTGTCACGGAAAACAAGTACAGTGCCGTCAGAAGATTTCATACCTGTAAAATATCTGCGGTTTATATCAGATGTTATGAGCGCACATTCTGCATCATGCGGAAGTTCTGCGAAAAGTTTTTCAAATCTGTCCATAATACGCCTCACATTTCCGTCATAGCCTGTACAGCGAGATAATAGCTTAAAAGTCCGAATCCGCATATACTTCCCTTGCAGACGGGTGCAATTACTGAATTTGAGCGGAACTCCTCACGGGCATCAATATTGCTTATATGCACTTCAATCACTGGGATTTTTATTGCAGCGATAGCATCTCTTATTGCATAGCTGTAATGAGTGTAAGCACCTGCATTTATTATAACTCCGTCAAATGAAGTTCTTGCGGAATGGAGTTTGTCAATTATTGCGCCCTCATGGTTTGACTGGAAAATTTCACATTCCATATTATTTTTCTTTGCTCTGTCGATTATTTCGTTATTAAGTATGTCAATTGATTCGTTGCCGTAAACACCGGGTTCACGTTCTCCCAGAAGGTTGAGATTCGGACCGTGTATGACGAGTAATTTTTTAATCATATTTATTCTCCTTTAAAGTTTATCATATTGAAAAAAGCAGGTTTTGACACCTGCTTTCATCAATATACATAACTGTCGTAAGATTAATATTTACGCTTACGAGCTGCCTCGGACTTCTTCTTGCGTTTTACTGAAGGTTTTTCGTAGTGTTCTCTCTTACGAACTTCAGCAATAACGCCGTCCTTAGCACATGATCTCTTAAATCTTTTAAGAGCAGTGTCCAAAGATTCGTTCTTACCGACACGAACTTCTGCCATTACATTTCCCTCCCTTATTCAGAGGTTTATCGGATAGACCGACATATATATGCTAACCGCCGAAAGGCGTGTGGCATCATGCACTCTGAATCACAGCAGACAATTTTCATATAATTCTGCAATAAAGAATATAGATATATTTTAGCACAAAACCGAGGAGATGTCAAGCATTTTTTTTAATTACCTCAATTTCGTTACTTTGCAACAATATTAACATATTAATTTGTTGGAAATATCCTCTTTAACTTATTTTCCGCCTATACCCTTGCTGAAATTTTCCCTTACATTTCTGTTCAGGGTGAGCTGAATAATACAAAATACATCTGCAACCGCCTCTATGAGATATATAGCTGTTGACGGCAAATTTGTTATGTTATATCCTATGTGGCGGATAACTACAACAGCTATCATTGCAGATACTGCATAGTTCATATATTTTATCCCTGAAAGAAGAAGCAGTCCCATTATCAGCGGGATTCCGACTGCAATCAGCAGACCGCCCCAGAAAAATCCGCCTATGATTAAATTAAGTATCTGTTTTATGGCAGTATATACTGCTACTGCGATGCAGATATTTCTTCCGTTTTCGTTCATATTACTCCTTAACAATCAAATGGCTTATATCAACGGGCTGACCGTCTGCCCAGAGACTTTCGAGGTTATAGAAATTTCTTGTTTCCTTATAGAAAACGTGTACTATAATATCGGCATAGTCGAGGATTATCCATGTATTGCCCGTATCAGCCTCACGTCTTTGCGGTTCAATGCCTTTCTGTGAAAGCTGAAATTCCACTTCATCAGCAAGTGTTCTGACGTGGGTATTGCTTGTACCGTTGACTATTACGAAATAGTCTGCAAGGATAGTCAAATCAGAGATTTTAAGAGCCTGAATATCTTCTCCTCTCCTGTCGTCGAGAGTTTTTACAATCAGTTCAAGTTTTTCCTGTTCAGTCATTATATCATTCCTTTCTTATTTTACAGCTTTATTGGGGTCACGCTTAGGTTCTGTCGCATTCTGGAGGTCATCAAGAGTTTCGCTTGTATCGTCATAAATAGTGTAGCTGTGGTTTTCGATAAGTTCAACAATAGCAGTATCTGTTTTGAACATGGGACGCTGATAGGGTCTGTAATACTTGTTCAGCATATCGAGAGTTTCATCTCGGTGAATGGAATAAACATCATAGATATGACCGTCAGGGGCATAATATTCAGCATCTTCTCCGGGAACCATATTTACCTGTACGCTGTCCATTGAAAGAGTAGACGCAAAATCTGCGAGCATACTTATATCTTCAAGGCTCATATCGGTATAGATATACTCATTGTCATATATCTGTTTCATATAGCTGTAAAGCTTCATTCTTCCCTCATCGGCAACTATGCTTATGAGTTTGCTCATAGCAGCCGCCATGAAACGTCTCTGATTCTGCATACGTCCTATATCACCTGTAAGCCATTCCCTTCTGAAACGGATAAACCATTCGGACTGTGCGCCGTTCAAAACGACATCACCTGCGGGGATTATCTTGTCAGCCTCATAGATTATTTCATTGTCAATGTGTATCGGGATTCCTCCTATGAGGTCAACCATATCCACGATATCATAGCATACAGTAGTTATATATGCATCTATGGGGATTCCGAAATTTTCCTGAACAGCATCGACAACACGCTGTATAGGTGGATTTATGTCACTTCTTCCCATTGAATAGACGCTGTTTATTTTTCCTGTTACGCTTGTGGTATAATCGGGCAGACAGCAGTCTCTCGGTATTTGCAGGATATTTAATTTTCCGTTACCTATATCGAACTGACACACCCACATTACATCGGTATTGAAAACGTCCTCATCAAATCCCAGCAAAAGCACGCTGTACTGACCTTCCACAAGCTGAGGGAGGTCGAGACCGTCTGTATAATCGGGTTCAACTGTTTCTTCATCTATCTGGATATTTTCCACTATTTTGGTTTTGTCGATTTCGCCCTCAACGGTAACGAGGGGCTGCCAGTGCTTGACGAGGTAGGTTATTGAAACCTTGTCGCCTGTTTTGGTATCTATAAAAATCGGCATATGGAGTACAAGCAAAGCCATAGTAGTGAGAGTGAGTGCAATTGATACAAGCTTCACAAAGAAATTGACTGCATTGGCTTTTCTTTTTTTTCTAAGCTTTTCTGCTTTTTTCATTTTATTTTCCTCAGAATTTTTTTTCTTCTTTTTAGTATTTTTATTATTTTCTTCGGAAATATTCCTGTCGTCCGTATTTTCGGGGGAATTTCTTTTAAGTACGATGTGGCTGTCAGAACCTGCATATTTTTCATCGTACTGTTGGGAAGAATTATTTTGATTATTTGTTCCGAACTGCGGGTCCCAGTCGGAATCGTTCTCGTAGTCATTCCAGTCGATAGGTCTTGCCTCATATTTTCCCTTATATGAAGAAGGTTTAAATTCTCTTGTATTATTCATATCATAGAGCGGAGAACGTTTTGCGGCATGGTTTGCATAGAACGTCATTCTTTCGGGTTCAGGACCTTTGGTCGGGTCGATATTTTCGGGCAGAACCCCGTCAATAAGTCTTATTTTGCCGAGTCTTTTAATTTTTTCGGCTTTTGGCACTTCTTTGCTGTCATCGTTGACAGTATCCTTTTCTATCATTAAAAAGCCTCTTTTCAGGTATTCTGTTTTACGGATTATATTCTTTTTGTAATCTTGTGTAAAAATTGTACCCCTCAACGGTGCATAGCGGTATAACTCCACCTTTTTTCACCACTGATTTTATTGAAAATGAGAAAGCCTCTCTCATAGCATCATTTATATCAGTATAAGTTATTTTTCTCATTTTGTCAACATCTTTGTAATCTCTTTCGGCTGAAACGAGGTCGCCGAGGTAGACTATTTCTTCAAGTCTTGACATACCTGCCCTGCCGACTGTATGAAAGCGTATGGAATTGAGGATATCTATATCTTCGATTCCGAATTTTTTCTTGACATAGTATGCACCTGCTATTCCGTGCAGGAGTGAGCGTGTTTCGAGTTCCTCACGGCACACAGTAAATCCGCTTTTAAGGACGAGTTCCCTTTGTTTTTCGTGCGGCATTTCCTTGCATATATCGTGGAGAAGACCTGCGATATAGGCTTTGTCGGTATCCTCCCCGTATTTGATTGCGAGCTTTCTGCATTCCGCAGCAACATTGAGTGAATGTTGAAAACGTTTCTGAGAAAGATGCTCTTTTAAATATTTTTTCATGCTGTCAGTATCGTAAAACAAAAAAATCACCTCTCTCTTAAATTATCATCGGTATAAATTTTCCGACTTTATATATTGTACTACATTTTCATCAAGATAGCAAGAGTAATTCTCATTTTTTGCAATTTTTTTTCGTATTTCCGTTGAAGATATCACCAAAGGGGCTGATTTTCCTATGATAATTCTGCCATATTCACCAAGTTTTTGAGCTTTTTCAATTAAAATATTCCTGTCTCCCTGATTTCTTGAAATAACAGCGAGCGTTACATTTTTTAATATATCCTCAAACCTGTACCATGTTTCAAAGCTCATAAGCATATCGCTGCCCACAAGGAGAAACAGTTCATCATCAGGAAATTTTCTTCTGAAATGTTCGACAGTATATATGCTGTAACTTGTTCTCTGATTTTCAAGTTCGTATCTGCTTACCTGAAATTCCTGTCTGTTTCCGCAGGCAAGGCGCAGCATTTCCAGTCTGTCTGCGCCTGATACATAATCCCCGTCAAATCTGTGCGGAGATATTCTGCACGGTACAAAATATATCCTGTCAAGTCCAAATTCTTTCATAGCCGTTTCCGCAAGGTGCATATGTCCGTTGTGTACAGGATTGAAGCTTCCGCCGTATATGCCTGTTTTCATTTATTATCCTTCGGGATTCCCTCTATAACGGGTTCTTTTGGGTTTCTTTTGAAAAGCACGAATTTTGAGCCTATAACCTGAACTACATCTGAATCAGTAGCCTGAGCGACTGCATCTGCGGCTTCTCTTGCAGTCCAGCCTGAATTTTCAAGGACTCTGAGTTTTATGAGTTCTCTTTTTCTGAGAGCCTCTGCAATATCCCTGCATACTGCATCTGTCACGCCGTTTTTTCCTATCTGATATATTGTTTCATACTCCGAGGCGATACCTCTGAGATATGCTCTCTGTTTGCTTGTAAGCATATTATTCACCATAACTTTCTTTAAGGTATTTGTACAATTCTCTCATAGCCGCACCACGGTGGCTTATTTTATTTTTCTCATCAGCGGACATTTCCGCAAGAGTTTTATCTCCGCTCACGAATACAGGGTCATAGCCGAAACCATTTGTACCCTTTTCCTCATATCCGATTTTACCCTCACAGCGTCCTGAAAATGTATGACATTCACCGTTTTCGTCAATAAATGCTATACAACATTCAAAATATGCCATTCTTTTTTCATCGGGAATATCTTTCATTTCGTCAAGCAGTTTACTGCATTTTTCACCGTCAGGGGCATATCTTGCCGAATATACTCCCGGTCTGCCGTCAAGAATATCCACACACAGTCCGCTGTCATCAGCAATTACGGGCTGTTTTGCAATATCATATACTGCACCGGCTTTTATCTTTGCATTTTCCTCAAAAGTCTGACCGTTTTCATTTGGGTCACAATGCACGCCTGCATCTTTCTGGGATATTACATCTATTCCGAGCGGAGACAATATTTTCTTTGCCTCACGCAGTTTGTTCTGATTGTTGGTAGCCATTACAATTCTGTATAACATGATTATTTATCCTTTCTGCCGAAAAGTCTGCTGAAAAATCCTTTCTTTTTCTTTTCGGGCTGGGCAGGTTCTTCTGCGGGCTGTTCAGGTTCGGAATCCTCAGTATCTTCTGAATCTTCTGTATTCTGAATTTCGGGGACATCATCATTCTGAACGGGTTCGGGGATATTTTCAACAGTCTGTGGAATTTCTTCTTTCTGTTCTTCGATTTCAACAGCGGGCGGGACAATTTCTTCCTCAGCAGGTATTTCCTCTGTAATTTCGGGGATATCCTCTGTTTCTTCGGGGATAATTTCATCTGTATCGGCTTCACTTATATCTTCGGGCAGTTCTGCATTTTCACTTTCATCAATGTCCTTGGCAGATTCTTCCTCAGCAGGTTCTTCTTCGGGTTCTTCGTCACGGTTTCCGAAAAGACCGCTGAAAAATCCTTTTTTCTTCTTTTCGGGAACAGGTTCGGAAATTTCTTCTTCTTCTGATTCTTCTGTATCGGGTTCATTATTTTCAGCATCTTCGGAAATTTCAGTTTCTTCGATATCGTCTTCATATTCTTCCTGAACATCTGAAATATCTTCTGTTTCTTCCTCATCTTCTTCAATATCCCTGTACTGGGTATCGAAAAGCGCATCTACAAACATACGGCTGTTAAAGGGCTGTAAATCGTCGATTTTCTCGCCTACTCCTATTAATTTTACAGGGATTCCGAGTTCATTTTTAATTGATATTACTATACCGCCCTTTGCAGTACCGTCAAGCTTTGTGAGAACTATACCTGTAATCGGTGCTGTTTCGCTGAAAAGCTTTGCCTGACTTACTGCATTCTGTCCAGTAGTTGCATCGAGGACAAGCAAAACTTCTCTTGAACATTCGCCAGCTTTATTGTCAATGATTCTGTTTATCTTTGCGAGTTCGTCCATAAGATTTTTCTTGTTATGGAGTCGTCCTGCGGTATCTATGATTACTACATCACATTCTCTTGCCTTAGCCGCATCGAGGGCATCATAAACTACTGCACCGGGGTCTGAGCCTTCCGTATGTTTTACTATATCGACTCCTGCTCTCTGTGTCCAGACTTCGAGCTGGTCAATAGCTGCGGCACGGAATGTATCTGCCGCCGCAACAAGTACCTTTTTGCCTTCATTTTTGAACTGATGACAGAGTTTTCCTATTGTAGTAGTTTTACCCGCACCGTTTACGCCTATAACCATTATAACGGCAGGTGAAACTGAAAGGTCAAGACCTGTATCATCGCCCATTATTTCGGAAATTACTTCATGAATGAGTTCCATTATGGCTTTGGGGTCAGTTATGCCTCTTTCCTTTATTTTCTTTCGTAATCTGTCGCATATTTCCTCAGATGTTTCGACACCTATATCGCTCATAATCATCTGTTCTTCGAGTTCCTCAAAGAGTTCCTCGTCTATTTTGGTAAATGAGTTAAAAATTCTTTGCAGACCGCCGAAAAAGCTGTCTCTTGTTCTTCTCAGACCCTCTGCAATTTTCTGGAATATACCCATAAATACCTCCTTATTTAAAATCGTCAAATCTGCGCTTTTTAGTGCCTTGCGTTTTCGTTCACTTCACTCTGTTCCGTTCACTCCCAACGCAAGAGCGCAGATTTTCCTCTTATTTAAAATCGTCAATTTTTGCCTTTGGTGCTTGCCTGTTCACTCACTCCATTACATTTCGTTCGTTCACACGGCAAGGGCAAAAATTTCCTCTTATTTAAAATCGTCAAATCTGCGCTTTTAGTGCCTTGCGTTTTCGTTCACTTCCGTTATAAAAGCACAATTTTATTTATTTGAAATAATCAATTTTCCTCCTGAAAATCCACCTGTTCGACATCAAGTTTCAGAAGTTTTGAAATTCCGTCCTCCTGCATTGTGACACCATACAATACATTTGCTTCTTCCATGGCACTGCGCCTGTGAGTTACAAGCACAAACTGCGTTGTATCAGTGAAATTTTTGAGATACTGTGCATATTTTCTGACATTTACCTCATCAAGGGCGGCATCTATTTCGTCAAGTATACAGAACGGTGCAGGGCGCAGTTTAAGTATTGCAAAATATATAGCTATTGCAATAAATGCCTGTTCTCCTCCCGAAAGTGATATAAGATTCTTTATAACTTTTCCGGGAGGTGCTACGCTGATTTCTATACCTGATTCAAGTATATTTTCGGGGTCTGTGAGAATAAGTTCCGCCTGTCCTCCTCCGAAAAGCTCCCTGAATATATCCTTGAAATTTGAATTTATGATTTCAAAATTTTCCTTGAATATCCTGCACATTTCGTCTGTAAGGCTTGAAATTATCTGTTCAAGTTCAGCCTTTGACTTCTGAACGTCCTTTACCTGTGATGACATGAATTTATATCTTTCGGAAACTTCTCTGTATTCGTCTATTGCACCGACATTTACAGTACCGAGAGATGATATTTTACCTTTTATTTCACGAAGTTTACGCTGTGCGTCATTCATATCATCTATTTTTTCGGCAATTTCGGAAGCTTCCGAGCGTGAAAGCTCATAGACTTCATGCAGTTGCGAGACAATTTCATCGCTGTCACGGATTATGATATCATTTCTTTCGGTCATGCGGTTTATTTCTCCTGAAAGTTTTTCCTTAGCCTCATTAAGAGTTTTCAGACCGCTTTTTATTTCGTTGACGAGCCTTGTCTGTTCGTTATGCATCTGCTGATACTTGTTTATCTGCTCAATATAATCCTGAGTATTTGATTTCATACTTCCGAGTTCTTTTTTAAGGTTTTCGATATCCTGTTTTTTTCTGAGTATGATTTCGTTCTGATTTTTTATCTCCTGCCGACGGCTGATATTTTCGTCTTTAAGAGCCTGTATGTCGTCATCTGCACGGGATATTTCGAGTTCCTGAGACTGACAGTCTTTAAGGATTTCGGTATCTTTTATTTTAAGCTGTGAAATTTTTTCCGAGAGGTCAGCCCTTTCGAGCCTTAAATTTTCACGGTCTTTCTGACCTTTTGCAAGAATTTCCTCAGCACGGGATATTTTCCCCTGTATTTCGGAAAGTGATATTTCTGATTCGGATATTGTCTTTTCTGCCTGAGATATTTTATTTTCGGAATCAGACACAAATTTTTCGGAATTTTCAGACTGTGAATTTGCCTGTGATATGAGTGATTCAAGGCTTGATATTTCGGCATTAAGTCTTACGGCTTCATTATTGTATTCAAGAAGCTGTTTTCTGAGATTTTCTCTTTCAAGGCGGATTTTATCTGTTTCCTCACGAAGTCTGACAGTATTTTCGTCAGCCCTGTCACGTTCTGCGGAAAGTCTTTCTATATCTGCATCGAGTTTTTCTATTTCATTTTTACGGGTAATAATTCCGCCTGATTTCTGTGCAGAACCTCCTGTGAATGAACCGCCTGCATTTATGACCTGTCCGTCAAGAGTAACTATTTTGAATTTATAATTATATTTTTTAGCTGTTTCCGCTGCGGAATCTATATCCTCACATATTACAGTTCTGCCTAGGAGATTTGAAATTATCCCCTGAAATTTCCTGTCATATCCGAGAATTTTATCCGCTGCTGCAACAAATCCTCTGCAATTTTCAAGTCCCTGTTCATACAGTTCTCTGCCTTTTACGGAAGTTACGGGCAAAAATGTAGCTCTGCCGCCTTTTTGTTCTTTAAGGAATTTTATGCAGGACTTAGCATTGTTTTCATTTTCAACAATTATATTCTGCATAGCATTTCCGAGGGCTGTTTCAACTGCGACTGCATATTTCTGTTCAACGCTTATATTCTGTGCGACAGTTCCGCAAACGCCGTCAAGTCTGCCATGTTTTGCGGCTTTCAGAATCTGCTTTACGCTTCCTGTAAAGCCCTCCATATTATTTTCAAGGTCAGTCAGAATTTTCCTGCGTTGTCTGCGGTCTTTGAGTTCATATATTATGCTTTCAAAATCTGTTTTTGATTTTTCAAATTCCTGTTTTTTTGATTTGAGGAGATTCTCGCAATTTTCGAGTTTTTCTGAAATCAGGCGTAAATTTTCCTGATTTTCGGTCATAAGCCTTTTATTTTCTTCGGATTTTCCGACATAATCCGAAAGAGTTTTTTCGCTGTCCTGACTGGATTGTTTGAGCTTTTCAAGTCTTGAATTTTCTTCTTCGATTGTTTTTTCAGCGGATTCTATGGTAATTTTGAGTTCGCTCTGTTTTATATTGAGGGAATTTATTTCATCTGATGCAGTTCTTACATCATTTCCGAGGAGGGAATTTTTATTTTCGGCATTTTCAAGATTTATTTCGAGTGACTTTAATTCTTTTCTGATATTTTCCTGCTGTGATTTAAGCTGAGTGAGTTTTTTCTGTGAATCTTCTTTGCGTTTTATGATATCTTTTTCGGTATCTGCGGAATCTTTTATATTTTTTTCTGATATTTTTATTGTTTCCTCGCAGTGTTTTATATCATTTTCGCAGACTGCTATTTTTGATTTTTTTTCGGAGGAAAGCTGTTCTTCCTCAATCATTTTTCTGCGGATTTCATCGGAACGCATAGTACATTCCTGCATTTTGCGGAAACCCTCCTGAGATTTTTCCTCCTGTCTGCGGATATCGTTTTCGAGGGCGGTATATTCGCCTTTTGCGGCGAGAATTTTCTCATCAAGCTGTACTTGTTTTTCTCTGAGTTCATCGAGTTGATTTATCCAGACAGATATTTCGAGTTTTTTGCGTTCATCGGCAAGCTTTAAAAATTTTTCAGCTTTCTGCGCCTGATTTTTAAGCGGTTCAACACGGCTTTCAAGTTCCGCAAGTATATCCGTAAGGCGGACGAGGTTTTCCTGTGCGGAGGATAATTTTCTTTCGGCTTCAAGCTTTTTGTAGCGGAATTTTGAAATGCCTGCGGCTTCCTCGAAAATATCACGTCTTTCATTACTTTTTGCGCCTACTATTTCGGCAATTCTTCCCTGTCCGATTATTGAATATCCGTCCCTGCCAAGACCTGTATCCATGAAAAGTTCATTTATATCTTTAAGTCTGCACGGCTTGCCGTTTATGGAATATTCACTTTCACCGCTGCGGTAGAGTTTTCTTGTAACGGCTATTTCGTTTGCCATGATGTCTATTTTTCTGTCGGAATTGTCTATATTAAGAGTTACTGCGGCAAATCCCATAGGCTTTCTCGCAACAGTACCGGAAAAAATAACGTCCTCCATTTTATTTCCTCTGAGAGTTTTAGTAGACTGTTCTCCCAGCACCCAGCGAACAGAGTCACCGATATTACTTTTTCCGCTGCCGTTGGGACCTACTACTGCTGTAAGACCCTTGTCAAAAGTAAGGCTTATCCTGTCGGGAAAAGACTTAAAGCCCTGTATTTCCAGTGATTTAAGATACATTTATTCACCTCTTGGCATCAGCATCATAAACAGGCATATTGGGACTTCCGACAATTTTTATATTTATCCCCTGTTCTTTGAAATAATTTATATTGGACTTTTTCTGACCTATCGCCTTGCTTATGCATTTGTCATTTACTACAATTGTAGCATCACCGCTGGTTATCTGTGAAAGATTCAAAGCATATTGAATGGTTTCAAGATAGATAAAATTTTCACAGAGTTCTTTGAAAGCAGGGTGATAATATCCGCCAATCATATCTTTTTTGACGAATTCGCTTGCATGAAGTCCGCATTTTATTACTTTAATCCCGCTGAACACAAGTTCATCGAGAATCATTCCGCATTCTTCAACCATAATATCAAAGGGAAGGAGTTTATATTCTCCTTTTTCATAAAGTTCTGCAAGTTTTGTGTTTCTGAGGATTACCACGGGATAAATACGCAATGTTTTCGGTCTGAGTTCCACTAATTTTTTGATTGTTTTATGATCAATATCGGGGTCACTTTTATAAAGTCCCATCATCACTTGCAAGCCGAGTTCAAAACCGTATTTTTTTATCAGTTCGCTTGCATTGATAACGTCCTGTGCAGTATGACCTCTTTCATTAGCCGCAAGAACTTCATCATTCATTGACTGCGCTCCGAGTTCAATTGCGGTAACACCGTATTTTTTAAGAATATCCAATATTTCGGGAGTTATATAGTCGGGGCGTGTTGAAATTCTTATGCCTTTGAATTTGTTTTCTCCGACAAATTCATGTGCCGCCTCCAAAAGCGAAATCATATAATCCCTCGGTATAGCCGTGAAACTTCCTCCGAAAAATGCGATTTCGGTATTTTCGGGGGATTTTATTTCATTAAAAGCCTTTTCGCATATCTGTCTTACTTCATCGGCTGACGGAGATTTCTTCGCTCCGCTGATAGTGTGCTGGTCGCAGAAACTGCATTTATGCGGACAGCCTGTATGCGGTATAAAAATTGATATATTAGAATGTTTCATAACCCATAAGCTCCAGTGCTTCCTTTGCGGCAAGCTGCTCGGCATCTTTTTTGCTTTTGCCCCTGCCTTTTCCGATAACCTGCCCGTTAAGGCAAACATCAACGATAAATATTTTATTATGGTCAGGACCTTCCTCGCCTGTGAGGACATATTCAACTTTTTCTTCGGGATTTTTCTGTACTATTTCCTGAAGAACCGTCTTGAAATCGCTGAATATGAGTTTTTTGCCGTTGCCTATATCCTTTGGCATAAAGCGCATTACATGGCGTTTAGCCGCTTCCATTCCTCCGTCAAGGTAAACTGCCGCAAGGACAGCCTCAAAAGCGTCTGCAAGTATGGAGGGACGCTGTCTGCCGCCTGTATTTTCCTCGCCTTTGCCGAGGAGGAGGTAATCTCCGAGATGTATCTGCTTTGCGAATTTATGCAGTGATTTTTCGCATACAAGCGCAGCCCTCAGCCTTGTGAGGTCGCCTTCGGGATTTCCTTTGAAAGTATTGAAAAGGTACTCCGAAACTATTATTGAAAGTACGCTGTCGCCGAGAAATTCAAGTCTCTCATTGCTTCCGCAGTTATGTCTTTTCTCATTTGCATATGAGGAATGTGAAAGGGCGTGCATCAAAAGCCTTACATCATTGAATTTATAGTCAATTTCTTCCTCAAGTTTATCAGTATTCATTTTATTATCTCCTTATGTTCACACGCTGTTTTTGCTGACGTAATCTGCAATTACCTGTGTAACATTTACATCAACACATTTTTTAGCCTGACGTATTGCATTGAAAAATGCCGTGGAATCAGAACTTCCATGAGCTTTTATGACGGGTTTTCTCACTCCCATGAGTGAAGAACCTCCGACTTCCTTATAATCCATTTGTTTTCTGAATTTTTTGATTTTGTTAAGTGAAAATACTGCGCCTATTTTTCCTGCTCCCGAAAATATCCACTTCATTTTTTTAGAGAAGAATGAACCCATTCCCTCATAAAGTTTAAGCACAACATTTCCTGTAAAGCCGTCTGTAACAACTACATGACAGTAACCTTTCGGCAAGTCTCTTGCCTCAATATTTCCCTTGAAATTGAGTTTTGAATTTTTAAGCAGTTTATATGCTTCGATTTCAAGTTCTCTGCCCTTTGTATCTTCTGCGCCTATATTGAGAAGTCCCACTCTCGGATTTTTAATGCCCATTACTTTTTCCATATAGGCACTTCCCATAACTGCGAACTGCACGAGCATTTCGGGTCTGCACTCCGTATTTGCGCCTGCATCGAGAAGTATGAAACTTCCCCTGTCTGCGGGTAGTATCGGGGAAGGCGCAACACGTTTTATACCCTTTATGCGCTTTACTATGAATGTTGAACCCATTACAAGCGCACCTGTACTTCCTGCGGATACAAACGCATCGCCCCTGCCGTCTGCAAGAAGCTGCAAGCCAAGTCCCATTGAAGTATTTTTCCCTGATTTTATAATTTCTTTTGGTTCTTCATGAATGTCGAATATTTCGTCTGTATGCTCAATTAAAATATTTTTAAGGCTTATATTATTTTCGGAGGCACATTTTTTAATTATATTCCTGCTGCCTGTCACGATTATTTCAACGCCCAGTTCATTCACGGCTCTTTCACAGCCTTTAAGCACTTCGAGGGGGGCATTGTCTCCTCCGAAAGCATCAACGATTATTTTCATATTCAATCCTTTCGAGTTCTTTTCTGAGTGAATTTACGGCTCTTTCGGCATATACCCCGTAACGCTGCTTCTTATCCTTTATTCTTATGCCTATATCGGGGAGTATTCCCATATTTGCGCCCATAGGCTGGAATTTTCCGTTATTGTAGGGGTCGCTGACGTATGCGGAAAGTGCGCCCGTCATTGTATCAGGCGGAAGTTTAAGCGGTTCAAGTCCGAGAATTTTTCTTGCCGCTGCCGTACCTGCAATTATACCGCCTGCGGCAGATTCCATATATCCCTCAGTACCTGTTATCTGTCCTGCAAAATATATATTCGGATTTTCACGCATGGAAAAATCGCTGTTGAGCAATGCAGGACTGTTGATGAATGTATTTCTGTGCATAACTCCGTATCTGATAAATTCGGCATTTTCAAGACCTGTTATCATTGAAAATACTCTTTTCTGTTCACCGAATTTAAGATTTGTCTGGAATCCCACAAGATTGAACATAGTACCCTCACGGTTTTCCTTGCGGAGCTGTACGACTGCATAGGGACGTTTTCCCGTGCGCCTGTCAGTAATTCCGACAGGCTTTAAAGGTCCGAAACGCATTGTATCTTCTCCACGGGAAGCTAAAACTTCTATCGGCATACAGCCCTCGTACACGCTGAAAGGGTGTGTTTCAAAATCTTTTAACTGTACTCTTTCAGCCTTTAAGAGTTCATTGTAAAACGCAAGGTATTCCTCTTTATTCATAGGACAGTTTATATAATCCGCATCTCCCCTGTCGTAACGTGAAGCAAAGAAAATTTTATCCTTGTCAAGGCTTTCATAAGTTACAATAGGTGCGGCGGCATCATAGAAACTCAGTCCCTCACCGCAGAGATTTTTTATTATTTCAGCCATTTTACCTGACGTAAGAGGACCTGTGGCGATTATATTTATACCTTCGGGGAGTTCGGTGACTTCCTTGTTTATTATTTTTATTTTCGGGTGATTTTTAATTTTTTCGGTTACGCTGTCGGAAAATTTTTCACGGTTTACGGCTAATGCACCGCCTGCCTCGACAGCATTTTCCTTTGCACAGGGGACAGTCAGTGAGCCGAGCATTTCCATTTCGGCTTTTAAAAGACCTGCCGCAGATTCAAGTCTTGCGGCTTTAAGGGAATTTGAACATATAAGTTCCGCAAAGCCCTGATATTTATGGGCGGGAGTATATTTTTCGGGCTTCATCTCATAGAGGTTCACATTTATTCCGTAGCTTGCTGTACTCCATGCCGCCTCACAGCCTGCAAGCCCTGCACCTATAACATTAACAGTCATTTTTTCAGCTCTCTTTCGTATCCGCAGCCCTCATTTTCGCAGACAAGCTTTCCTGATTTTCCGCCCTTTATGAAAAGGCTTTTTCCGCACTGGGGGCATTTTTCGGCAGACGGGACATTCCATGTCATGAAATTACAGTCGGGATAGCCCTCACAGCCGTAGAAACTTCTTCCCTTTTTGGATTTTTTAAGGAGCATTTTCTTTCCGCATCTGGGGCAGTTTCCCTCTGTTTCGGTGACTATTTTCTTAGTGTTGGAACATTCGGGGAATCCCGGACAAGCGAGGAATTTTCCGTATCTTCCGTATTTTATGACCATATTTCTTCCGCACAGTTCGCAGACTATATCTGTTTCGATATCGGGGACTTTTACTCTCTGACCCTCCATAGCTTCTTCTGCTTTGGTGAGAGTTTCGGAAAAATCGTCATAAAATTCATGCAGTGTGCTTACCCAGTCTTTTTCGCCGTGTTCGACTTCATCGAGCTGATGTTCCATATCTGCCGTAAATTTTGCATCTACAATTTTCTTGAAATGTTTTTTCATCAGTTCGGTTATGACTTCGCCCAGACTTGTAGGTTTAAGCTGTTTTCCCTCATGTTCGACATACTGACGGGCAGTTATTGTTGAAATTGTGGGGGCATAGGTACTTGGTCTGCCGATGCCGTTTTCTTCAAGGGCTTTTATGAGTGATGCTTCCGTATATCTCGGAGGGGGCTGGGTGAAATGCTGATTTCCTGCGATTGATTTAAGTTTAAGCTTGTCATCAGCTTTAAGTTCGGGGAGCATTTTTTTATTTTCCTCGTCATTGTCGGTTGATTCAACGTAAAGAATCATGAATCCGTCAAACTTTACAGAATATCCTGATGCTCTGAATATGCAGTTATTTGCGGATATATCGACAGAAACAGTATCAAGGAGTGCATTTGCCATCTGGCTTGCGATAAATCTCTCCCATATGAGTTTGTAAAGCTTATACTGTTCTGCTGAAAGACTGTCCTTTACTCTTGCGGGGGTGAGTTCGGGAGTTGAGGGTCTTATAGCTTCATGAGCGTCCTGAGCGTTGCTTTTTGTCTTGAAAACTCTCGGCTTGTCGGGGAGATAATTTTTGCCGTAAACTTTTTCGATATATTCAGCGGCGGCTTTTTTTGCCTCGTCTGATATTCGCAGGCTGTCGGTTCTCATATAGGTTATAAGTCCGACTGCGCCTATTCCTTCGATATCAACGCCTTCATAGAGTTCCTGAGCGACTTTCATGGTACGTTTTGAAGTAAATCCGAGTTTGCGTGATGCTTCCTGCTGCATGGTTGAAGTAATAAAAGGCGGTGAAGGCTGTTTTTTAGTGACTTTTTTCTTGACGGAACTTACGACATACTGAGCATTTTCGAGACTTTTGAGAATAGCGTCCGCCTCTGCCTGAGATGATATTTCTATTTTTTTGCCGTCCACAGTAAGGAGTGATGCATCGAATACTTTTCTTGATGAAGGGGCGGTAAATTTTGCATCTACTGACCAGTATTCTTTCGGGACAAATTTTCTTATTTCGTTTTCCCTGTCAACGACTATTCTGACTGCAACGGTCTGCACTCTGCCTGCGGAAAGACCTCTCTTTACTTTTTTCCATAAAAAAGGGCTTAACTGATATCCGACGATTCTGTCGAGGATTCTTCTTGCCTGCTGTGCATTCACGAGGTCGGTATCTATTTTATGGGGGTTATTCATGCCGTTTGTTATGCCTGTTTTTGTTATTTCGTTAAAGGCAACACGGTTATCTGCGTTCATATCAAGACCGAGCATCTGTGCGATATGCCATGAAATAGCCTCACCTTCACGGTCGGGGTCGGTTGCGAGATAGACTTTTTCACATTTTTTTGCACGTTTTTTGAGGTCTTTTATGACTTCCTCCTTGCCTTTCATATCGGTATACTGAGGCTGAAAGTCATTATCTATATCAACGCCCATTTTTGATTTAGGCAAATCTCTTATATGACCCATTGAGGCTATGACCTCGTAGCCTGTTCCGAGATATTTCTGAATTGTTTTAGCCTTTGCGGGCGATTCAACTATTACTAAATCTGACATATCCCTATTCCTTTCATGTTATGTTCATTTAATCATTTCAAACATTTTGCCCGGCAGAGATTTTACAATCCCCTGAATTTCGAGTTCCGTCAGTTCAACAAGAAGTTCCTGTGCATCAACTGACAGTTCCTGTGCGAGTACATCTGCATGGACAGAACCTTTTCTGATAATCTTCACGATATTTTTCTGCAATTGTGTGAGTTCATTAAGTTCTTCGGAAAATTTTTCATCATCTGATATTATATTTTCGTCCGAACTGTTTTTTACTTTCAGATATTCCGATACAGGGACAGTTTCGGGTATATTTTCTGTACTTTCAGTCCGAAAGCTGTTTGTTCTGTTGAAATCTGTCTCATGTATTTCCTCATCGAGCGCACTGCCGTCCTCAAAAAGAGATTCAATGTCCTCTGTATCGTACAGGGCATATGCACCGTCTTTGAGGAGCATTATATTGCCTGAAAAATTGCTTGCAAAAATATCGGGAGGAGGCAGACAGAATACATCTCTGCCCTGTTCAGCGGCAAGGTTGGCTGTTATGAGCGAGCCGCTTTTTTCGTCTGCCTGAAATACTATTGTTACTCTGCCGAGGGCGGAAAGTATTCTGTTTCTTTTCGGAAAATTATTTCCGTATGGCGGTGTGCCGAGGGGATATTCCGTAAGCAGTACGCCTCCGTTTCTGACAATTATATCTCTGAATTTTATATTTTCTTTCGGATAGTCAACATCTGCGCCGCAGCCGAGTACGCAGGCTGTCGGGCGATGTGCCGAAACTGCCGAAAGTGAGGCTGTTATATCTATTCCCGTGGCAAAACCGCTGACTATGACATAATTTTTCTGTGCAAGTTCACCGCATATTTTTTCAGCCGCATAGAGTGCATAGCCTGTTGCCTTTCTTGTACCGACAGCGGTCACAGTTTTAGCGGCAAAAAGGCAGTTTATATTGCCTTTATAATATATTACTGCGGGAGGATTCTGTATATGCCGCAGCTGGGGAGGATAATTTTCGGAGCTGTAACCGATTACATTCACGCCTTTTTCGGCACATATCCGCATATAATTCATAACATAGGGCATATCTATGCTTTTTGAGCTTCTTTTTTCGGTATCTTTAAGCCTGACTGAATCATCATCAGCCGAAAGTTTTTCATAAGCCTCCTGCGGAGTTTCAAAATGTTCAAGGGCTTCCCAAAGACGGATATTTCCCGCACCGAAAACCATTGTAAGCCAGAGCCAGTATTTTACCTCTTCCATTTTCCCTCCATTAAAATTCGTCAACTTTTGCCTTTAAGAATCTGTCATTATCCGAAACGTTTCATTTCCCACATAAGTATGCCTGCCGCCATAGCCGCATTGAGGGAATTTATATTTCCGTGCATGGGGATAATTATTTTTGACATACATCTTCGGGATATATCCTCAGGCAGACCGTTTCCCTCGTTGCCTATGAAAACGGCTTGTCTGCCGCTGAAATCACATTCTGTAACGGGCATTGCATTGCTGTCTATGACTGCGGCTGATGTGATGACATTATTTTCAGACAGGAGAGAAAATAATTTTTCGGTATCATTTTCGGTAAAGATATTCATTCTGAAAATACTTCCCATAGTTGAGCGGACGACTTTGGGGCTGTAAAGGTCACAGCTTCCCGACATTATGACCGCATCAATACCGAGAGCGTCTGCGGTACGGATAATCATGCCGACGTTTCCGGGGTCCTGCAAGCCGCAGAGAACGAGATATTTTCCGTTTTCGGAAAAAATCATATTTTTTTTCTGAGGTATGCGGCATATTGCGAAAACGCCCTGAGTATTATCTGTTGAGGAGATTTTTCTTCCAAGCTCATTTGAAATAACAACAGTTCTTGCATTTCTCAAATCGGTCTGGAAAAGCATATCACCGTATTTTTCGGCAGCGGCAGAAGTAAGTATGAGATGTGACAGACCGCTTTCTTCCTTTATGGCATCTTCTGTTATACGCAGACCTTCCAACACGAATAAGCCGTATTGAAGTCTTTCTTTTTTGGAGGAGGAAAGCTTCTGATACAGCTTGATAATGGGGTTATCCTTTGATTTTACTATATTCTCCAAAAATACAGCACCGCCTTTTTAAGAGAATCCCCGAAATAAATATCGGGATTAAGAAAAACACGCTCTTTTTTACCGAGCGTGTTTTTGATTGCGATTAAAGAGCAGCCTTTGCCTTTTCAGCGATAGCTGTGAAACCTGCTGCATCGTTGATAGCGATTTCGGAGAGCATTTTTCTGTTGAGAGTGATGCCTGCCTTTTTGCAGCCGTTCATGAATGTAGAGTAGTTCATGCCGTTGATTTTAGCGGCAGCGGAGATTCTTGTAATCCAGAGCTGTCTGAACTGTCTCTTTCTCTGTTTTCTTCCGATATAAGCGTAGTTGCCTGACTTCATAACAGCCTGTTTAGCCATTTTGAAGTGTTTGCTCTTTGCGCCCCAGTAGCCCTTGGCGAGCTTTAAAACCTTATTTCTTCTCTTGCGGGTCATTAACGCACCTTTGATACGTGCCATAATTTTCTACCTCCGATAATATATTTTTAATCTGGTTTAATTTTCAAATTCCGATGCCTCAGTATACTAATCAGAGGTAAGGAACGAGTTTTTTGATTGTGGGAGCGTTTGCGCCTTCTGCGATGCCTGCATTACGGGCGATTCTCTTGCGCTTTGTATCTTTCTGGGTAAGTCTGTGTCTTTTGTTTGTGTGCTGATATTTTACCTTGCCGCTGCCTGTAATCTTAAAACGTTTTTTTGCACCTGAGTGTGTTTTTACTTTAACCTTTGCCATTGTATAGTCCTCCTTGATTCGGGAACAGGTCAGTTCCTACTTATTTGTTTTCGGGCTGACGAACATAACTATGCTGCGCCCTTCCATTTTAGCCGGTTTATCGACAGTACCCGCAGAAGAAACGGCTTCTTTGAAGCGGTCAAGGAGTTCGTTTCCGAGTTCGGGGTGAGCGATAGCTCTTTTGCGGAATCTCACTGAAACTTTCAGTTTGTCACCGCCCTGAAGGAATTTAACGGCCTGATTGACTTTGGTTTCAAAATCGTGAGTGTCGATAGTTGAGAACATTCTTATTTCCTTTATAGAAACGACTTTCTGATTTTTTCTTGCTTCTTTTTCACGTTTAGCCTGTTCAAAGCAGAATTTGCCGTAGTCCATTATACGGCACACAGGCGGGGTAGCCTGCGGAGCGATTTTGACCAAGTCCAAATCCTGTTCAAAAGCCAATTTCTGAGCCTCTTTGGCAGATAATACACCGAGTTTTTTTCCTTCGGCATCGATCACGAGAACTTCCTTATCTCTTATTTCTTCGTTGATCTGCAGTTCCTGTTTGCTAATAGTTAAGCACCTCCGACTATAAATTTAAAACAAAAAATGGGTGCAGAGAAATCCGCACCCATACAACACGCAGTTATCCCCTGACATGGGGAGAGCCAATGCATATTGACCGTTTAAGCGTAGCCTCACGGTGAGAACGGAAAGTTCTGCTTTGTTTACCGAAATATTATACAACATTTTTGATACAATGTCAAGGGGAAAATATTTTTTCGTCACTTTGCACAATTCAATTATCTTTAATTGACTTAATCATATCCCATACAGCAAAGCGCACCTGATATTTCTGGGGTTTATACATGATGTCGAGCTGATTTTCGTCAAAAAATTTATCTTCACATTCCTTATTGTCATCAACTTCGCAGGCGGCAGGTATGCACAGCGGAGGGTACATCACGCACCACCAGTTATGACCTTCTGCCCTGCCGATATTTATCCTCAATGCACGGTAATTCCCTGCGGGCATGGTAATATCGCCGTACACTCTCTCATCGAAATAAATATCCTCTATTTCGGCTGATACGGGCATATAACAGCCGTTTTCACGCAGTACACGTTCTGAAATATCAATGATTTCGGGAAGTTTTTCCCTTGCGGAATTTTCGGCATCTTCGAGATTTTCGGCATTTTCAAAAATATCCGCATCAAGAAGTCTGTCACGCACCATAAGCTTTAAATTCTGGTCATATTCGCTGTCCGAATTTGCAAGAATATGCAGTCTCAGAACGCTGTGCCTTAATTTTTCGAGATTTCTTCCGTCCCTTATAAATGAACAGGCATTTGAAATTATTACAGCCGTTATCAGTCCTGCGATAAGTATTTTTCCGTATGATTTTCTCATAAATATCACCTCGCTGATAATAATTGACGGAAATTTATGTTTTATTCATACAGATACTTGAAAAATTTTTTAATATATGCTATTATGTTATGGGAGGTATTTCAATGAAAGATATTTTTAAAATTTTATTTATGAATTTCTTTGATTTTGACAAATGGATTTTCATAATAGCATTTATAAACCTTTGTCTGTTCTGTTATATCCTGTTTGTTAAAGTCATTCCCATTAAACGAAAAATGAAAAAAGTCATATATCCGTATGAAACTACCGCAGAATATGAACTTAAAAAAATAAGCACTGAAATATCTGAAACAAACATAAATGAGTTTGAAAAACTCAGAAAAAAAGGTACTCTTGCCTATTCCCTTTTTGCAAATATAATAGCAATATTTCCGCTTATGGGAATACTCGGAACTGTTCTGTCACTTATCGCACTTATTTCTGATTCCAGCGATATTACGGGAAATTTTTATTCTGCACTGACTTCTACTGCATGGGGAATTATTTTTGCTATGATATTTAAAATATGCGATGCCTTTATTGAACCCACCATTGAAGAAAGTGAAAAAATTTTCGCATCACTTCATAACAATACTGATGAAAAGGCGAAAAAATGAAACATAAAGGCGTTATTATCGAACTTACCGCCCTGCTTGACGTTATTTTCATAATGCTTTTCTGGGTCATGATGAACTTGCAGGAACAAAATAAAAATCAGGCTCAGAATTATGAATCTCAGATACAGGAGCAGGAAATTTCACACGAACAGGAAATATCCGAAATCCAGAACAATTATGAATCTCAGATTGACGAAATAAACTCACAGCATGAAAATGAAATTTCCGAAATAGAAGAAAATTATCAGAAAGAACTCGATGAACTCACCGAAATAGCCGAAAACAGCAATTCATGGGCATATTATCAGGCTCTCGAAAATTATTCGGAAGATGCTGTCATAACTCTGAATCTGCAATACGATTCCATGGGCAGAACAGGAAAACTCTCACTCAATGACAAGGATTCCGAAATTTCCCATACTACTCTTGATTCCCATAACAGAACATCAGATAATTCAGATGTCAAAAAAATTGAAAAATTCATCAATGCAAATCTTGACCTAAACAGCGATGATATTGTACTTTGCGCCTTTGTTTATAACGGCAGTCACGCTACAAGCAATGATGTCGATAATGTTAAAAAGGCTATAAATAATGTGAGAAGAAATTACAGTAATTTCTACTGTACTTATGTTAATCTTAATAAATAATAAAGGGGTTTTGGGGAAAACGACGCTCGAATCGGGAATGAACGGAGCATAGCGGAGTGAATGAAGATTCAAGGCTTACATCGGCGTTTTCCCCCATTATAAACAAAAGGGGTTTGGGGGAAAACGACGCTTGAATCGGGAATGAACGGAGCATAGCGGAGTGAATGAAGATT
>OCVV011352698.1_pt1 | contig 40719 bp, 35 predicted proteins | sample 1539721 | NCBI WGS metagenome assembly OCVV01 (sample SAMN02144230, study PRJEB22623) | gut metagenome | biome: sheep rumen | host: Ovis aries | place: New Zealand | reverse complement strand
CAGGGGCAAAAACGCGACAGTCGTCGCGTTTTTAGCGAGTCTCCGAGCGGCTGGGCCGCGAAGGCGGAGGCTGCCGGGCTTTTTTTTGTCCAAGGACATTTCATGGGGTGGTTGCATTGCCGTTCGCGCCGATGGTTCGGAACTGTATGGCTGGAAATTGTTTTGGCCATTGTAGAAGTTTGCGAAGCCGGGGCCGCCGGATCCTGGCCTTGCGAACAATTTCCGTTTTTAGCATTAATTTTCTCCTTTGTAAAATTTTCCCTTGACAGAATCGTGCGGGGGGGGGGTAATATAGAAGAAAGAAATTTTTATTGGGAGATTGTTATGAAAAAGTTTGGAAAAATTGCGGCGCTTGTTGCCGCTCTTGGACTTGCGCTGTCTTTTATGGGATGCTCGAACAACTCTGACAGCGGTTCCGGCAATGCGGCCGGAGCGGGAACTGGCAACGGCAATGGGCAAACAACCGAACCAGCTAGCTGTGATTACAAAAAGGTGGACACGGTCACCATAAACGGCACGGCCTACGACATAGTTGTCTTCGGCCTATGGCCGCAGACAATCAAAGCTAAAAGCGTTACGGTGGACACAAACGTCACTGAAATCCACGGCGCCTTTACCTACTGCAAGGGAAGCGACGGCCAGTGGTATGTCGAACAGGCCGAGAAGTCTTATGAAAGCGGTTACAAGTACAGTGACGGAATTACGACAGTCGGACAGGGCGGAGCAACCACAAAGTGGTTTAAGGTGGAGCCTATAAAGTGGCGCGTACTTACGACAAACTACGGCGGAAATAAGCTTTTGCTTGCCGAAAGCATTTTGACAGACGGAATCCAGTATTACCTAAACAAAAGCAGCCGAACGATTGGCGGCAACACCGTCTACGCCAACAACTACAAGTATTCCACAATTCGCGCCTGGCTTAACGGCAAATACGAAAGTGACGACACGCAGGCGGCGACTCATGCCGGAAAGGGCTTCTTGCAAAGCGCATTCACGAGCGCGCAACAGGAGCAGATAAAGACAACGACTGTTGACAACAGCGCCGAAAGCACGACGGACGCAAGCAACAATATACCGCAAGCCACAAGCTACAAGTGCGGCAACACAAGCGACAAAATTTTCTTGCTGAGCGAAAAAGAAGTTACTACAAGCGCCTACGGCTTTGCGGCCTATGACTCTTACGGAGCGGGCAATGCGCGCATCCGCGTCACCACGGACTTTGCAAAGGCTACAGGCGCTTATCAGAATTCCACGGCGGGCATGGGCGGTTGGTGGTGGCTGCGCTCTCCTAGAACTGACGCCACCCTCGCGTGCGACGTTAGCCTCACTGGCGATCCCAACTGGGGCCACAGCGTCGACCGCATTTATGGCAGCGTCGTTCCCGCCCTGTGCTTGCCAAACTAATCTCCGCTGGGACGCGTTAGGGATTGTAGCGCCTTTAGTCCCGCGAAAGCGGGATGAGCCGCGCAAGACGGCGAAGCGCGCAAAGCTCGGCCCTCGCGCGAGCGGGGAAACGCCCAAGACATTCGCAACTAAAAGTAACCAAATTGCAACCGCAAGGTGTTTGCAAAAATGCCTCCGATGATGTAACATAAAAATCGCCAGGAGGCGGCATGAACTTTTCGGAAAAACTTCAGATTCTTAGAAAAAGCAAGGGGCTTACGCAGGAGGCACTTGCGGAAAAAATCAATGTGTCAAGGCAGGCGGTGGCAAAGTGGGAGGCGGGGCAGGCTTATCCCGACATTTCCAACTTGATTCAAATAAGCGACTTGATGAGCGTCACTGTGGACTACCTTGTTCGCGACGCGGACTGCATGGCGCGCCTTGACGCAAGCGGAGAGCCGGCAGACTTGAAGGAATTGATACAGTTCCGACTTGAAGCGAACGTGAACACCTACGCGGCCTTTATGAACGAGACCGATTCCAGCCGTTTGGACAGCCACGACTATAGATACCAAAACGGCCCCTACACATACCACGACACTTACGTTGGCGGAGAGCGCTTTGCCGGCGAGGAGGCCGTTTGGAAAAACGGAAAGGCCGCGTACGCGATGAACTACCTTGGCCGCGTTTTGGACGAGCGCTTTAGCGGAAACTTTTTAAAGGAAGCCTTGCGGGCTGCTGACCAAAAGATGCCCTACCGAGGGCCGGAGTTTTACCAGTCCGGCGAGTATTCCTACAAGTGCTCGGTGAACGGAGACTTTTCTTGGTTCCAAGGCTATGAAGAAATTTTTTGCAACGACATAAAAGTTTACGAATGTTATTTTCACGGCGGCCTTGTAAGCTAGCTTAACGCCGTCACTTTGTCTGCATAGTGTAAACGCCGTCCCAAACTTGGGGAATGCCGTTTGCGATGAAGTCGGCGCAGCGCTTGGAGAAGACCGCGCTTGATTCGTCGGCGGCGTAAAGCTCCGCGGCCATGTCAAAGTATTTCTTGGCTTCCTCCAGTTCCGATTGCGGCTTTGCGTAGCCGGGAGTGTTTGCGCCCTTCATGTAGCATTCCATTCCGCGGTTAAAGATGGCGGCGGCCTTTAAGCGCGCGTCGCTCATTTTGTTTCTAAAGCCAAGAACGTTGTAAATGCGGACGGGCTTTTCAACGTTGATTACGCGGACTGCGTCAAAGCTTCGGGTTACGATTTGGTCGGCGCGGCTGGATTTTTGCAGCAAGTTGTACGCGCTTTGCGAGCAGATTATCCAAGAGCCGTAAACCTTGTTTGTTCCTTCCAAGCGCGAAGCCAAGTTCACGTTGTTTCCCATGATTGTGTAGTTTAGCTTTTTGTCGGTTCCCATGTTGCCTACGACCATGCGGCCGCTGTTGAGTCCGACGCGCGATTGCAAGAGCATCGGTATCCAGCCGTTTGAGTTGTAGTCGTCGACATATGCCAAATACTTTTTGGTTTGCTCGTCGTTCCACGACTCTTCGAGCGCGACTTCTCGCCAAGGCCGCTCGGCGCACTTGGGGTATTTGAACTCTTTGTAGAATTCCTTGTTGATTTTTTCTTCGGCCTCGCGCATTTTGATTGCGGCCGCGCAGGCGTGGTAGGCGTGCTCGGGGTCGTCGATAGGGGCGCCAAAGAAGGATACGATTTCGTCTCCTACGTATTTGTCGATTGTTCCCCGCTCGCTTTGGATCGCGTCGCTAAGGGCGCCCAAGTAATTGTTGAGCGCGGCGACCAATTGTTCGGCGCCTTTTTCCTCGCCGTTTATGTTGTTGACGATTTCGGTGAACTTGGAGAATTTCCGCACGTCGCTAAAGAGCGCGGTCAATTCTTTGTTGTCGCCGCCGACTTGCGCGTAGCGCGGGTTTTGGATGATTTGCTCTACGACTTCGGGAGCGACGTAGGCGCCGAACTTTGACTTGATGAGCGCCCGCTCCTTTTCGTTGGAAGAAAAGCGGATTATCATAAGCGCAAGGTATGAAGTGAATTCAATTAGAATCGCCGCGACAATCGGAACGTAAACAGAAAAGAATGCCATTAAAATCACAGCCGCGACAATCGAGGCCGCGATTAAGATTCCGCCCGTTATGTTTTGAATCGACGGCCTGGCTTTAAGCGTCGCCAAGGCGAAGATAAAGAAAATGATCGAGGCCGCGGCTATCGCCCACCATGCGGAAAGCTGGGAGATGAACTGGCCTGTCATTATTGTGTTGTAAACGTTTGCGTGCGTTCCTACGTTCGGAAAAAAATTCATGAACGGCGTGCTTCCCAAATCGGTTGAGCCGGTTGCCATGTTTCCGATAATGCAAAAGGCTCCGCCCAGCTTGCCCTTAACGCTTGAAAAAGTGTCCAAGTACAAGTCGACGGCGCTTTTTAGGCCGTCAAATGAATCTTCAAAAAAGGATGACAGCATGTTCGCGTCTTCGCTTGAAATCGCTTTTGTTCCCAAAAGGCTTTCTATCGCGATTTGAATTTCAGGCAAGAAGCCGCCCTTGCAAAAGCTTTGGATTCTGTTAAAGAATTCCGCGCGGGCTTCAAAGTAGGATTTTTGCAATTCCTCAACGCTTTCTCCCATTCCTGTTTCCGGCTTGCCGATTTGGCCGTCGCTGTCGTATCCGTTCAAATTGTCAAAGATGTAGGAACGGAAATTTTTTATGTAGTCGGCGTCTTCCAATATGCCCTTGATTTCCGCAATGTATGAAAGGGGAACGCCTTCCGCGTCAGTCAAGTCAACGCGGGTGAATTCCGCGAGGTTCGCCAAAACCGCGCTTTCGCATTCCAGAAGCTGGTTTATGATCATTACGCTTTCGTGCTTAAAGCTGTCCTCGTATTTGCCGGGAACCCAGTGGACCAGCATGCAGCCGTTTTGGTCAAGCGGAATCGAAATGTCCTTTCGCTTTCCGTCTTTTCTTAGCGCGTCTTTAAGAATAAGGCGGGTCTTTGTTCTTTTGATTTCCTTTACGTCCAATTCTTTTAGAAGGGGGCCAAAAACCAATTGAGGCAAGTATCCGCCTTGCTGCTTGTTCAAAAGCTCAACGCGGCGCCTGGTTCCGTCCTTGTCTACAATGATGTTGATAAAACCCGCTCCCTCGGCCATTTTTATAAAGCGGTTGAGCGCGGGCGAAAAGCCGAGCTTGCTTCCGTTTTCCTTGGCCTCCGCTTGGTTTCCTTTTTTTATCAAGCCGTCGGGGTCGTAAACGTTGTTCAGCAAAAAGCGCTTTCTTGCGTATTCATCGTCTTGCTCGCTGACTGAAATTATTTGCTCGTGGTTTACAGTTAGCCAAGTGTCTCCAAAGAATTGAATCGATTTTGAAAAAAACTCGTCGTCGTCCCTGAATATTTCGTTTGTTATTTCCTTTGCCCGGTCGGTGCCAAGGCTGGCTTTTAGCTCCTGGACCATTTCCGGATTTACGGCGACTTTTGAGGGCGAAAGGTATTCTATATCGAATACGGCCGTTCTCGCGCCAACTTCTTTAAGGCGGAGAAGAACGTCAGAAATGATGTCGCGGCTCCAAGGCCAGGGGCCAAGTTTGTCAATGGATATGTCGTCGATTTCGACTAAAGCCAAGTCGTCGCATTTTTCCGTGATTGGCCGGGTTGACAAAAGCATGTCGTAGACTCGAAATTCAAATTTCTTTAACGCTCCGACGCCAGAAAAAAGGGCCCACAACGCTGTAGAGGCGGCCACCGCTATTAACGCAGACTTTAGGCCGTTTGATTTTGCCTTGACTTTCTTTTCCATAAAATAATTATAGCGTAAAAGCGAAAATTGCGCTATAATGTTTGGCATGATTTCAGAATATTTTAAGAATCTATTGAATGACAAAACCGCCTCCGCGATAAGAAAAATGTTTGAGGAAGGAAAGATCCTCAAAGCGAAATACGGAGAGGACAAGGTTTACGACTTTAGCTTGGGAAACCCAGACCTTGACCCGCCAAAGGAAGTTTTGGACGCGATAAAAGAGGTCGCGCAAGACCAAAGCCACGGAGCGCACGCCTATATGTCCAACGCGGGCTATGACAGCTGCCGCGCGGCGATGGCCCAAAAAGAAAGCCAAGAGCAGGGCGTAAAGGTTGACGCTTCCTGCGTGATTATGACTGTAGGCGCGGCTTCGGCGATTTCAAGCGCCATAAAGGCCTTGATTATGCCCGGCGAGGAAGTCGTCGTTCCGTCGCCGTTTTTCGCCGAATACACGCATTACGCCCATAACCACGGCGGCGTCCTTGTTCCCGTTCCGACAAAAAAAGACTTTTCTCTTGACGTGGACGCGATTAAGGCCGCGCTAAACAAAAAGACCGTCGCGGTGATCATAAACTCGCCCAACAATCCGACCGGAAAGATTTATTCCGCCGCCGAGATCCGCGAGCTTTGTTCCGCGCTAAAGGAATTTGGTAAAGCCAACGGCCGCTATCCCTACTTGATTTGCGACGAGCCATACCGCTCGATTGTTTACGACGGAGCGACAGTTCCGCCTGTTTTCCCGGAATACGAATACGCCGTAATCGTGACAAGCTTTGCCAAGAACCTTAGCTTGCCAGGCGAGCGCGTTGGCTATATTTGCGTAAACCCCGCAAATCCCGAAAAGGCGGAGTTTGTCGCGGCGGCCACAATGGCCTTTAGGATTTCCGGCTGCGTAAACGCTCCGGCCTTTTTCCAAAAGGTCGTCGCCAAGAGCTGGAACGCGCCGGTTGACTATTCGTCGTATTTAAAGCGCCGCGACCTGCTGATGGACGTTTTGGACAACGCCGGAATCGAGTATGTCAGGCCGCAAGGAGCCTTTTACATTTTCGCGAAAGTTCCGCCCGCCTTTGGCGACGACGACACGGCCTTTGTCGAAGTCTTGGAAAAGAATTTGATTTTGTGCGCGCCCGGAAAAGGCTTTGGAATGAAGGGCTATTTTAGAATCGCGTATTGCGTTCCTGAAAAGACAATCGTAAATTCGCGCGAGGCTTTTTACAAGGCCGCCCATAGCGAGCGGCAATAAAAATTGACGGCAAGCCTAAAGAGATAGGAGGTAATGTACATGAAAATTTTAATGGTAAGTTCTGAGGCGGTTCCTTTCGCAAAAACCGGCGGTTTGGCCGACGCGGTAAGCGCTCTTTCTATCGCTTTGACCAATATGGGCCACGAAGTGAAAATCGTGATTCCCCGCTACTATAAAATAGACAGAAAAACGCTCACGCCGCTTGCAGGCGCGATGGGCGTCGGCGTTGGCGGAGGCGAGGCTTGGACCGAAGTTTACAAGACGACAATGCCCGGCTGCCCCAAGTGCGAGGTTTTCTTTATCGACCATGAGCAAAGCTTTGGCCGCGACGGCATTTACGGAGTTCCGGGCGAGACCGACTTTCACGACAACCCCTACCGCTTTTCAATCCTTTGCCACGGCGCCTTTCAGCTTTGCCGAAAAATCAATTGGAAGCCAGACATAATCCACGCGCACGACTGGTCGGCCGCGCTGGCCTTGGCGCTTTTAAAGCATGTCTACCGCTGGCAGGACTTTGGAAACACGGCCGGAGTTCTTTCCATCCACAACTTGGGCTACCAAGGCCAGTATTCCAAGGACAGCTTTCCCGCGCTGGGAATCGACTGGGGCCTTTACTACGGCGCGGGCTTTGAGCGAAACGGAGCGATAAATTTTTTGCAGGCCGGCATTTCTTGCGCCGACATGATCACGACCGTTTCGCCGACATACGCGCGCGAAATCCAAACGCCAGAAGGCGGCTTTGGAATGGACGGCCTTTTGCGCGTTCGAAGCGACGTAGTAAAGGGCATCCTTAACGGCTGCGACCTTAAGGCTTGGAATCCGGCGGTTGACAAAAAGATTCCCGCGACTTATTCGGTAAAAAACATGAAAGGCAAGGCCGTTTGCAAGGCCGAGCTTCAAAAGCAGTTTGGCCTCCCTGTCCGCGCCGACGTTCCTGTTTTTGGAATCGTCACGCGCTTGGTTGACCAAAAGGGCATCGCCGAGCTTTTCGCTCCGACATACGGCTGCTTGTACAGCCTTTGCGCCAACATGGACATCCAATTTGTCGCGCTTGGCTCCGGCGAGTCATGGTGCGAAAACGAGATGAACGTATTGCAGTCAAAGCTTCCCAATTTCCGCGCCTACATCGGCTACAACGACGCGCTCAGCCACCTTATAGAGGCTGGAAGCGACTTCTTTGTCATGCCAAGCCACTACGAGCCTTGCGGACTTAACCAGATTTATTCTTTGATTTACGGAACGCTTCCGATTGTCCGCAACACGGGCGGCTTGGCTGACACCGTTCAAAACTACAACGAGCGGACAGGCGAGGGAACTGGCTTTATGTTTGACCAAATCACTCCAAGCGCGCTTTACAACACGGTTGGCTGGGCGGTTTACGCCTACTACAACAAAAAGGACCACATAAAGAAGATGCAGGAGCGCGGCATGAAGAGCGTCTTTAGCTGGGAAGACTCCGCCAAGCAGTACCTTGACGTTTACAAGGAAGCTCTCGTCCGCAAAAACTAAAATTCAACAATCTGGTTCTTGCTGTCGATGTACCAATCCGCCAAGGGAATCGGCTGCTCGACGTTGTACCAAGTTATGCTTGAGTCTTCGTTGAGCGTGGCCAACTGCCCTTGGCATTTTACTATGTCCACGGCAAGCGAGGCGCCGCTTTTAAGCGAATATTTTCTTAGGCTCTTTGCGTTTATGACGCTTACGTTTTTTGACCCCATGTTTGTGAACACAAGGGGAAAGGCCGGCCGCACAAAGGACTCGCTTTCCTCTTTTGCCGAGCTTGCGAATTCCTTTAGCGTAAGCGCTTTTGTTCCAAAGCAAAAGGCGCTTGATGTGTAGCTTTCGCCGGCGGAAATCAAGCGCGAGCCAAAAAGATATCCTCCGCTTTCTTCTATGCTTACGATGATGTCGCCGTCCATTTTTACGGGAACGGTCTCGTGCGTTTTAAGGTTTACCAAGACCAGCGCGGACGTCGGGTTTGACGAAGCTGTTTTTGCGACCGCCAAAGTGTTGTTCTCCAGCGCGGCGGCGTCTTGGATTCCGCTTCCCAGGTAAAGCTCCGAAAGCTCCCCTGTTTCAAAAGAGTAAAAGTTGACTTTTGAATTTTCGATTTCCAAAAAGCCCTTTTGTCCGTTGACAGTAGCCTCGTGAATTTTTTTGATTCTGTTTTGGCTGTTGAACAAAAGCCGCGCGTTTCCTGTCTGGGCGTCCATTGCGTAAATTCCGTCCAAGCGGTTGTCGGACCTTAAAAGCAAGTTGCCGTGCGCGAAAGAAATCGTCGTCCAATAGCGCGAATTCTTAAAGGTTGTCGGCGAATTGTTCTCGCAATCGGTTTTGATTATGGCGGAACTAGTCAAGATGTAAAGGCTCGTTCCGTCGGAGCAAATGCCGTGAATTTTTTGGTAGACTTCGTTGGAAACAAGCGCAAGGCTTGACGGCAAGGAATTTTCCTTTGCGTCGGCGGTAAAAATGTTTCCGTCCTTTGCGCCCAAAATCAATGTCTCGCCCTGCAAATAGGCCGCGGCGAATTGGATTTCGCCGTCGCTTTTTATGTTCTTTTGAATCAAAGGCCCCTTTAACGAATTGTCAGCGACAAAGATTTTGTAGAATGAATAAAGGCCTTGCGAGCCGTCAACGTAATAGAGGCCGCCGTCGTTCTCAAAATAAGCCGGGTTCTTTACAGCCGCGGCCTTGACTTTTGCGCCGTTCTCCGCGTTAAGGATGCAAAGAGATCCGCTCTTCGCGCCGGCAAAAAGCGCGTTCTTTGCGAACAAGACTGGTTTTTCCAAGCCCGCTTCGGCGGGAATCTTTTTAAGGGCTTTTCCTGTCTTAAGGCTAAAGTAAGCCAAAGCTCCCTCTGTCGCTGAGTAAAGCAAGACGTTTTTTTCGCTTTCGCTTGTCTTTGCCCAAGAGGCGGTCATTCCCCAGTCTTTGATTTTTGTAAAAGGCTTTCCGCTTGCGGCAAGATAAAAGTAAACTCCGTTTCTTTCTGTTGTCGTCGCGATGATGTAGCTTCCTTTCGCGCTGTAGGTCAAGCTTGTGACGGGAGCCTTTAGCAATATTGATCGGGTCGTTTTTTTTGAGGCGCAATTCCAGATTTTTACGCTGTGGTAGCCGGCGTCGTCAGTCTCGTAAAAGGCGATTTCCTTTCCGCTTGGAGCAGGCGCTGCGATTGGAATTTTTTTGTCGGAAACTTGAAAGTGCTCTCCGATTCCGTTCTCCCAGCGAATGATAAAGCCGTCTTGTCCGACTGTGTAATAGGCTTGCGTTTTTGAGTTTGTTTCTGGAATCACCGCCGCAACCGCAGCCTTGTGGCCCTGGCTTGAAAAGCGGGGCTGAGAGCTAAGGTTTGCCTCCGTTCCGATTGAAAAAACTGCCGCAAGAATAATTCCGGCTGTCTTAATGCTAAGGTTTCTTAAACTTTTCATTTTGCGCTTCCAAATTTTTCTATAAAATATTTTATGTCTCCGCCGACTCCGACTATAAACAAAAAGATTATGACCGCAAAGCCTGCGATTTGAATTTTGTATTGAAGCCTTGGAGGAATTTGCTTTTTTGTCACGGCTTGAATGAACGCGAACAATATCAAGCCGCCGTCAAGGATCGGTATCGGAAGAAGGTTCATTATAAAAAGAGAAACGCTTATCAGCGACATGAATTGAAGGACTACAATCCAGCCGGTTTTTATTCCCGCCGCAAAGCCTTCTTTTGCGGTTTCGCCAAGCATGCTTGAAATGCGAGCCGGGCCTGAAACGGCGTTCGTTATGTCAACGCCCTTGAACAAAACGCCAAGGCCTTTTATTGTCATCGCCAAAATATTTGTCGTGTTTGCAAAGCCAGCCTTGATCGCAGGAAAAAGGGGCAGCGGCGCTATGACTTTTTCAATTTCCTCGCCGCTTGCCATGACGCCAAGAATTCCGTTTCCTTCCTTTTTGTTTATCAAAGTGTGAACGTTAAAGACAAGAGTCTCTTGGCTTCCGTCGGGATTTTGTCTAAGGACTTCTACCGTTATGTCTTCGTCGCCGTTTAGCGCGACCTGTTCGTATATGTCAGAAAAGTCGGAGATTTCCTTGCCTTGGATTTTTGTAATTGTGTCGCCGCTTTTTATTCCAGCGTCGCGCGCTGGAGACGCGAAATTCGGGTCTTGCGGAATTTTTATCGTCGCGCTTCTCGTGTTGTAGCTGTAGCCCATCATCGCTATTATGACGCATGCGATGAAAGTAAAGAGCAAGTTAAAGAAGGGGCCCGCAAAGCCGATCAGGGCGCGCTTCAAGGGGTTGGTTCCGTAAAGGGAGTCTTTTTCTCCGGGAACGTAGGCCAAGCCGTCCTCAATCGCTTTTGTGAATTCCTTTTCGCCCTTCATTTGGCAGTAGCCGCCTATCGGCAAAAGCGAAAGCCTGTAATCGGTTTGGCCTATTTTTTTATGAAGGAGAACGGGACCCATGAAAATGGAAAAGGCTTCAACCTTAACGCCGCAAAGTCGCGCGGCAATAAAGTGGCCCAGCTCGTGGAAGAAAATCAAAAAGCTTAAAATCAAAAGGCCCGTTACGATTGTCAAAGCGCAGCCTCCGCGATGGCGCGGGCTTTTTTGTCAGCCTCAAAAACGTCGTCAAAGTCCCGCGGCTCGCTTGTCCAATCCGCGGCCAAGGTTTTTTGAACGGTCTCGGCGATTTTAAGAAAGCCGATTTTATTGTCTATAAAGGCCCATGCCGCGATTTCGTCGGCCGCGTTAAAGGCTATTGTGTAAGACGCTCCCTTGTCAGCCGCGCTTTCGGCCAAGCCCAATAACGGAAAGTCTTCGCGCCTTGGCTCGTAAAAGCTCATGCTGCGGCCGGCCAAGGAAAATTTTTCCAAGCCGCTGTCAGCGTATTCGGGCCAGCAAAGCGCTCCCATAATCGGGTGCCTCATGTCGGGCTCAGAAATTTGCGCGTAAAGGATTCCGTCGCTTGTCCTGACCAACGAATGAATCAAGCTTTCGGGGTGGACGACCACGCTTATGTTCTGGACGTTCGTGTCAAAAAGGCGGCGGGCCTCGATGACTTCTAGGCCCTTGTTGGCCAAGGTAGCCGAGTCCACCGTAATCTTTTTTCCCATCTTCCATGTGGGATGCTTTAAAGCGTCGGCCACGGTGACTGACTCCAATTGCTGCCTTGAATAATTTCTAAAAGGCCCGCCGCTGGCTGTGATTACGATTTCGGCGATGTTTTCCGCTCCGCAAAAGTGAATCAAGTTAAAGATAGCGGAATGTTCCGAGTCAACGGGAATTATATGGGCGCCGCTTTTGTCCGCCAATGACTTTATCAAGGGCCAGGCCATTACGACCGTTTCCTTGTTGGCAAGCGCAAGGTCGATTCCGCGCTCTGCGACAAGCTTTGACGGCAAAAGGCCGGCCGCGCCCGCGATTCCGTTGACAACGATGTCAGGCTTTGCCTTGTCCAAAAGGCGCGCGATTCCGTCAAGGCCCTCTTGGCTTGTAAGCGTGGCAGGGCATTTGAATTCCGCCGCCAATGCGTCTAGTTTTTCTTTTGAGGAATTTGCCTGGAGACCGGCAACTGAAAATTTTCCGGGGTGGCGCTTCGCCAAGTCAAGAGCGCTTGTTCCGATAGAGCCTGTGCTTCCCAATACAAGAATCTTTTTCATGCGAACAAGAACTTAACCAAAAAGAAGTAGAATGGCGCGGCCATAAAGATAGAGTCAACGCTGTCCAAAACGCCTCCGCGGCCAAGGACTACGTTTCCTGAATCCTTGACTTCCGCGCTTCGCTTAAAGACGCTTTCTGCCAAGTCGCCGATTATGGCCGCCGTGCAAACTGTCACGGAGAGAATCGCGGTTTTTGGCAATAGCATTGCCGTTTCAAAAGCGCTCTTAAAAACAAGGTGGGTCATTAATACCGCAAAGACAAAGCTTCCGACATAGGCTCCGATAAAGCCCGCGACGCTTTTGTTGGGGCTTGCCAATAGGATTCCGCGGTTGTTCTTTCCAAAAAGCATTCCAAAAAGCCAAGCCGCGCTGTCGCTTATAAAGACTAGGACCAAAAACGTCGCCAAAAAAGCGAAGCTTGCGTTTTGCGCGTTGCCTCTCGCAATGCCCGAAATGCGGGTTACAAAAGACGGCAAAAAGCCGACGTACAGGATTACGCACAGCGAGCGGGCGATTCTTGCGTTGGACATCGCGAATTCTTTTGCGGTGAAAATTTCAACGGTAAAAACGATAAAGGAAGTTGCGATAAGCGCGATTACGGAAAGAGAGTCCAGTCCAAAAATTATGTTTAAAAATTCGCAAATTGGAATCAGCGGCGCCAAGACCATCAAAAGCGGGCGGGCCAAAGTTTGGCCGTTTGTTCCAAACATAAGCGAAAGCTCGTAGGCGGCAAAGGCGGACACGCCAAAGACAAAAAGATTGAACGGCAAGTGGTGAAAGAAGGGAAGGTAAACCAACCCCAAGATAAAAGGCACTCCAACAAAAAATATAATCAGGCGCTCAATCAGTTTTTTCATTTTGCCGCTCCTTTTTTATTTTCAATTCCGCCAAAGCGTCGGTTTCTGTTTTCAAAATCCAATATGTCTTTTTTAAATTCTTCAACTGAGTAATCCGGCCAAAGCGTGTCTGAAAAAATAAATTCCGCGTAAGCCGTTTGCCAAAGCAAAAAGTTTGACAGGCGCTTCTCGCCGCCGGTCCTTATCAATAAGTCCACGTCGGGAAGCTCCGGCAAGTCGCAGTTTAAGCTTATGTCGCTTTCTTCAAGGCGGCTTTTTCCGGCGGCGATGGCTTTGTTGGCCGCTCGCGTAATTTCGTCGCGGCTTCCGTAGTTGATTGCCAGGACGCAAGTGGTTCCGGTAAAATTCTCTGTGTCTTTTTTTGCGTTGACGATTTCTTCTTGAACGTCTTTAGGAAGGCCTTCCAAGTCGCCGATGTGCTGGACCCGGATTTGGTTTTCTTTATAAAATTCAAATTCCGCGCGAAGGTGGGATTTTATCAAGCCCATCAAGTAGCCGACTTCGTCTTGCGTCCGTTTCCAGTTTTCGGTGCTAAAGGTGTAGAGCGTGACGTATTTGATTCCCAAGTCGGCTGCCGCGCGGACAATCCTTTTGGCCGCTTCCAATCCTTCCTTGTGGCCGGCTGTTCTGGCGCGCCCTCGTTGTTGCGCCCAGCGGCCGTTTCCGTCCATTATTATCGCGACATGTTTAGGAAGGGTAGAAGCGGAATCCAAAGTGTTACTCCATTATTTCCTTTTCTTTGGCCGCGTAGATTGAGTCAATCTCGGCGATGAATTTGTCCGTCGTCTTTTGCAAGTCGTCGGTCATTTTCTTAAGCTCGTCTTCCGTGATTTCGCCGGCCTTTTGCTTTTTCTTAAGGTCTTCGTTTCCGTCGCGGCGGATGTTGCGGATTGAAGTGCGGGAGTTTTCAGCGGTTGCCTTTGCCTGCTTGATGAGCTCCTTGCGGCGGTCTGCCGTTAGCGGCGGAATCGCGATGCGGATCACCTTTCCGTCGTTGGAAGGATTAAGGCCCAAGTCAGCCGTCAAAATCGCTTTTTCGATTTCCGTGATCAAAGATTTGTCAAAGGGGTTTATGATGACCGAGCGGGCTTCGGGAATTGAAACGGTCGCCACTTGGCTTAAGGGCGACTTTTGTCCGTAGTAGTCAACTCGCACTCTGTCAAAAATAGAGGCTGACGCGCGGCCTGTTCTGATGCCGTTAAAAGACTCCTTAAGAGCCGCGATTGTTTTTTCCATTCTTTCGTTTTCTGCCATATTATTCCCCTTGTAAAAAGCCAAGAAGAAAGTTTCAACTTTCGATTGGCTTTTTAGCGTCCGCGGGAGCGGACAGTTTAATATCGAGTTTCTGAAAGAAACTCGTCAGAACAAAAGGCCGGCTGCAATAGCCGGACTTTTGTTCATTCCCCTTATTCCTACTTTCCAAGAACGTCCAAGACGATTTCGCCAAATTCAAGCTGGGCTCCGGCGGCCTTTGAAACTTCCTCAAGCTTCTTGGCAACAGAAACCTTGTCGTCCTTTACGAACATCTGGTCAACAAAGCAGATTTCGGCCACGTGCTTGGCCACCTTGCTCTTAAGGATGTTGTCCTTGATGTTCTGGGGCTTAGAGGCCATCTTTTCGTCCTGGTCCATCTGTCCCTTGAAGATTTCGGTCTGCTCGTCGATGTAAGACTGCGGAACGTCCTTCTGGTAGATGTAGGCCGGAGTGAAGGCGGCCAAGTGCAAGCAGCAGTCGTGGGCGAACTGCTTTACGACGTCGGCTGTCGAGCCCTTTACGACGACGGCGCTGGCTGTCTTGAAGTTAGAGTGAACGTATGTCTCGGCGACGGCGTTGTCGGGAACGTTGATAACGTTCACCTTGGCGACAGTCATGTTCTCGCGAGTCTTTGTGGCCAAGTCAAGCAATACGTCCTTGTGGGCCTGCTCAACCTGAGTGTAGCCGTTGGCGAATGTGATGTCCAAAAGCTTTTCGCCGGCGGCGATGAAGTCCGCGTTGTTGGCGACAAAGTCTGTTTCGCAAGTGACTTCGATAAGGGCGATTTTCTTGTCCTGAGTTCGGACAAAAACGCGGCCCTCGGAAGTCGCTCTCTCGGCGCGCTTGGCCACGGCGGCCAAGCCTTTTTCCTTAAGAATCTTTTCAGCTTCTTTAGCGTCTCCGTTGGCTTCAGTCAAGGCCTTTTTGCAGTCCATAAGACCGGCGCCTGTGGCTTCGCGCAAAGCTTTTACGTCAGATGCTTTAATTTCCATAACAATATTTCCTTTTAATTATTTGTAGAGTTTGTCCTCGTCAACCATCTGGTCGGCGGAATCATCGTCGTCCTTTGAGTCCTCGTCCTTCTGCTCTGTGGGCTGGTAGTTTGAGTAGTCGTCGATCTCAACGTCCTCGCGCTTAACGGCGGCGTCAGTCTGAACTTCGTCCTCGTCGCCGAGGTTTTCGATGATCTTAAGGCCTTCTTCGTTGTTGGCTTCCATTACGGCGTTGGCGATGATGGAAGTGAACAATGTGATCGCGCGGATCGCGTCGTCGTTGCCCGGAATCGGGTAGTCGATGCCTTCGGGGTTTGAGTTTGTGTCGACAACGGCAACAACGGGGATTCCCATGCGGCGGGCTTCGGCCACGGCGATGGCTTCCTTGTGTGTGTCGATTACAAAGATGGCTCCCGGCAATTCCTTCATCTCTTTGATGCCGCCGAGGTTCTTTTCAAGCTTCGCCTTTTCTTTCTGGAGGCCGGCTACTTCCTTCTTTGTGAGGTTTTCGAAAGTTCCGTCAACTTCCATCTTCTCAATTTTCTTGAGGCGCTGGAGTGATTTTTTGATTGTGCTAAAGTTTGTAAGCATGCCGCCAAGCCAGCGGTTGTTTACGTAGAACTGTCCGCAGCGCTCGGCTTCCTTTTGGATGGCCTGCTGGGCCTGCTTTTTTGTTCCTACAAAAAGAACTGATTTGCCAGAGGCGGCGATTTTGCGAACCGCTTCGTAGCTTTCTTTGATTGCAGCGATTGTCTTCTGCAAGTCGATGATATGGATTCCGTTGCGCGAGCCAAAAATGTACTTTGACATGCGGGGATCCCAACGCTTTACTTGATGGCCAAAATGAACGCCAGATTCAAGCAAACTCTTCATGGTAACAACAGCCATGATTTTCTCCTTCACCGTGAATGTTTTAATTCACGCCCAACTCTGTTACTCGAAAGGTCCGCCCTTTGGGCTTTCCAATCGGAAAAATTTCGGGAAACGTTAAAGCCAACGGCCTTCGCGCCTTCCGGCAAGAGATTTTGTCACCTAACTGATGATGGAATATCCTTGCTCTTTTAACATATCATAAAGCTCAAAAATAGGCAAGCCCACAACGCAAGAATTCGTTCCTTCTATTTTTGAAATGAAGCAGCTGGCCATGCCTTGTATTCTGTAGCCGCCGGCCGCTCCGTGCCAGTCGCCTGTGTCGATGTACCACTGGATTTCTTCCTCGCTCATCGGCGCGAAAGTGACTTTTGTGGCGGCGGTCCTTACGCTGGTTACATGGTTCCTGCCGTTGTAAAGGGCTAGGGCGGTGATTACATGGTGCGTCCTTCCCTGAAGCGCGTTCAAAAATTCAAAGGCTTCCTGGTGGTCGTTGGGCTTTCCAAAGACTTTGTTACCCATTACGACAAGCGTGTCCGCTCCCAAAACCCATGGAATGACTTGCTTGGGAGGCCTAGTCCTTACGACGGCTTGGACTTTGGCCTTTGCCAAAATCTCCGGCAATTCCGACGGATTCCTTGAATAAAACGAGGACTCGTCGATGTTGGGCATTATCACTTGAAAGGGAATTCCCAGGGCTTTTAGGATTTCTTGCCTTCTTGGAGAGGACGACGCCAAAATTATGTTTTCCATAACGTTTCCTTGACTAAAAGAATTTATTTTTTTATAATTAGCGAACTTTTCTATAATAAACTAGAAGAGAGATTAGCGCAACTGGATAGAGCGTCGGCCTCCGGAGCCGAAGGCTGCGGGTTCAAATCCCGCATCTCTCATTATGCGTCCGGTCAAGGCGCGCTTCGCTTAAAGCCTTGACTCGGCCGCTTTGCGGCGCGAGCGCGATTGTCGCGCCGCAATCCCGCATCTCTCAAAAAACAAAAAAGGCTGTCGTTTAGACAGCCTCTTTTGTTTCTTGGCGACGCCTTGACCGTTGCTATTTTTTCTTGCTGTCTGAATCGTCAGATCCGCGGAGGTTGTTCAAAACCTCTTTGGCGCGGTTTCTGACCGGCTTTGCCAAGCGGTAGTCAACCGCGATTCTTTGCAAGGAAGAAAGCATCGGCTTTCTGTCTTTTGTGTTTTTGGCAAGCTTTTCGTAAGCGTTTACGATTTCGAGCGCCAAAGAGCTTGTCGGGTTCAATGTCTCGAAGCGGTCTGAGTAAAAGGCGATTGTGTTTGTCGTCTCGTCGTTGTCGTTAAAGCCAATCTCTCCAAGAGAGTTGATGGCGGCTGAAAGAACCATCGGCTCGTTGTCGGCGCGGACAATCTTGTTCAAAGTCTTGGCGGCTTCGGGCGTTCCGACCTTTCCCAAGATGCGGCAGGCTTCGCGGCGGACTTCCGGGAAGTTATTGCTTACGCGGCCTCTTGTGCGGCTTTGAGTGTTCGTTCCTTCGCCTGCCAAGTGGTCCAAAGAAACCATCATGTCGGGAGAAATCTTGCCGTTGTTGGCCGCCTCTTCCAAGAACTGCAGGGCCATCAACTTGTTCTCCAAATCGTCAGAATTGGAAAGCTCTTGAACTACGACGTCCTCCATCGAGCTCATGTATTCGCCCTCTACCGTGGACTCCTCTTCGCTCTGCGCGAAAGCCGCGAAAGAGAAAAGCGCCGCTGTGGCAAAAAGAACCGCGATTTTCTTAAGTTTCATAATAACTCCTCGTATATTCCTATATTATATTATCGTCAAAAATAAAATAAATCAAGAAAAATTTAGTTACATTTGCGGAAGTTCGATCTTCCAGTCTCCGCCTTCCTTGACAAAGTTGTAGTAAACTGTAATCTTGGTTTTTTCGTCCTCGGTTTTTGTGACCTGAACGGCCTTTACGTCCTCCGCCGAATTATAGCGGATCTCGTCGATCTGTCGGCCTTTTCTTGACGGAATGAAAACGTAATTAAAGTAGTCGTTCAAGTTCTTGAGCTTAAGGCCTTTCAACTCTTTGGGAAGCTTTTCGGACGCTTTTAAAAGAGTGTAGGAATTGGACCAATATTTTTTTGAGTCTTCGGAAATGTACTTTAGCCAAGAGTTGAAGTCTTTTTTTGCCATGATGTCGTTCAGTTCGCCGATTTTTTTAAGAATGGCGGCTTTGTCGGCGTTGAACGTTTCCTTTGAAACCACTTGGCCTTCAATTTTATTGATTGAGCGCTGGTACTCCAAGTCGTCTTCTTCTACGGCTGGCGCCGGAATCGGCTCTTGCTTTGTCGTCTCGCAGGCGGCGAATGCCAGTATAAAGGCGATTGGCGCGACTATTAATAATGAAATCTTTTTCATAAAAGGGATTATACAACACCTTTCGCAGAAAATCAAGGGGCTTGCGTAACAGGAAATTATATTTCTATTATTACTTGCGCGGCGGCGTATTCTTTTTCGTGGGTCAGCGAAACGAATATTTTGGCCTTTTTCCACTTGGGGCAGCGCTTTTTCAATGCTTCAAGCGCGGTTTTTTCAAGGATTAGGGCCGGTTTGCCGTTGGCGTCTTTTTCGATATGCAAATCCCTTAGGTCAAAGACAAGGCCGCTTCCAAGCGCCTTTGAAAAAGCCTCTTTTGCCGCAAAGCGCGCCGCGTAATGCTGGCTGGCCGCGCTTGTTTTGGCCGGGCTTGAGGGCTGGGATTTGTCCTGGTCTGAACGGGCCTGCCACAGTTCCTTTGGGTTAAAAAAGCGCTCTGTCATTCCCGGGCTTTGAATCCATTTTTCAAAGCGGGAGCATTTGGCCAAGTCTATGCCCACGCCAAAAATCATTGGCCCGCTCCGTTTTGGTTAAAGACAGCGCCGGGAAGAATTTCGTCGACGACTTCCGCCGGCGGCCGTTCCTTTACGACAAGCTTGACGTTTTCAAGGCTCACGCTTTCCAAGTGGAATTCCTGGGGAATCAAAACCGACACAGGAAGCGTGTATTCGCCTGGCTCCGTTATTTCGCCCAAGTCGACGCTAAGCGTGTCCGGGTTTGGCGTCCAGTCTTCCATAATCAAGCGCGGGCCTCTTAGCGTCACCGAGCCAGAGGCTTTAAATTCGCATTCAAAGTCGGGCGCAAGGTTTTTAAGAACAATCGAAAGGTTCCTGAATTCTTGGATTCCTTCTTGGTAGTCCATGTTCACTTTTATGTCGCATTCGTCCAAGTCCATGACCTTTATCATTCGGTTGATGTTCATCAGCTTTATCTTTTGGCTAAAGGAAGAATTTTTGTCGTCGATCACGATCGGCTCGGTGGAGATTGACTCTACGCTTTGCACGATGGAGCGGGGGCCGTAAATGCTGACAAATTCCGGATCCGACTGGAAGGACTCGACGACATAGCCGTCCATCGGCGCTCCCGCGAATTGCGGAACCACTTTCACGGCACTGACAAGGTTCCTTTCCAAATGCACCTTGACTTTTTCTGGATAGACCGTCACTTGGAGCGGATTCATCTCGACGATGTTTGAGGGCAGGTCGATCGAAATCGGAACGTCGTATGTTCCCTCCTGCGTTATCCAGCTTAAGTCAAGTTGCGCCAAGATGTTTTCGGCGGTAATCTTGCTTATGTTTTCGGCTGAGGTTCTTATCGTCACGCTCACGCTTGAAGGAATGTGGGTTGAGGAAACCATCTCTCCCTCTTGAAGGACTTTTAGCGTTACGGGAACGCTTTTTTGCTCAAGGGACGTGTAGCGGTTGAAAAGGTAAAAGAGACAGGCGATCACGACGCAAAGGGCCTTTATTGGCCAGTTGCGCCTAAGCTTTTCCAATAAGGGCTTTATTTTCATCTACAGAATCCTCTATCTTGTATTGGTCGGGCGTTATGTTCAGCAAGGCTACAAGGGTCTTTGTCAATTCCGGCATCGACAAGTCGTAGTGCAGCTTGGAGTCGTAGGAAAGGCTTATCGCGCCTGTTTCCTCCGAAACCACCAGGACTACGGCGTCCGTCGTTTCCGCCAAGCCCAGCGAGGCGCGGTGGCGGGTTCCGAATGTTTTCTTTATGTCGTACTGTTCGCTTAAAGGCAAAAAGCAGCCGGCGGCGATGATTTTGTCGCCTTGGATTATCACCGCTCCGTCGTGCAAGGGCGTGTCGTACTTGAAGATTGTGACCAAAAGGCTTGACGACAAGTCTGCGTTTATTCTTGTTCCGGTCTTCGCTATGTCGTCCAGCTTTGTGTGGCGCATGAACACGGCCAGCATTCCGCGCCTTTGCTTTGAAAGAATTTCGGCGGCCATCAAAACCGAGTCCACGTAGGAATGCTTTGAGCGGCTTTTAAAGCTGAACCATTCCTTTTGGCCCAGCTTTAAAAAGATTTTTCGGATTTCTGGCTGGAAGACGATCGCGAACACGACGACCAAGCCGGGCGCGAGCGATTGCAAAAGGCGGTGAAGGGTTTCAAGCCTTAAAATGGCCGCGGCGGCGTAGGCGAGCGCGATGATGACCGCTCCGCGCAAAATCTGGATCGAGTTGGCGCCGACGACGATTTGATAGGCCTTGTATAATATGAAGGCCAAAATTCCTATGTCCAAAAAGGGCCGGATAAGGTTGTATACGGCCAACAACTTTTCAACTGCCAGCATTCAATATTTCCTTTATAACTTTTACAGAATCAACCGCCGCGGCCGTGTCGTGGACGCGGATCATTGAAACTCCGTTCAAAATCGAATAGACGTTCGCGCTTACGGTTCCCCAAAGGCGGTCTTTCACTTCGCGGCCGCAAACTTGTCCAAAGAAGCTTTTCCTTGAAAGCGCCATCAAGACCATGTACTTTCTTTGGCAAAGCTCTCCGGCCCTTTTTATCAAGACCGCGTTTTGGGCTGTGTTCTTTCCAAAGCCTACGCCTGGATCCACTATTATCTTATCGGAAGAAATCCCGCTTTGCAAAGCGAAATTTGCTCTCGCTTCCAAATAGCCGTTTACTTCGGCAAAGACGTCGGCGTAGTTTGTGTCGTTTTGCATTATAGCGGGAATTCCCTTTTTGTGCATCAGTATCACAGGGATTTTTGTCTTGGCGCAAAAGGCGGCCAGGCGCGGATCGTCTTCCATCGCCGAAACATCGTTCAATATGTCGGCGCCGGCGTCGTAGGCCGCGCTCATTACGTCGTACTTGCGCGTGTCCACCGATATCGGAATGTCGGAATGGCGGCGGATTTTTTTTATGACGGGAACCACGCGCTTTATTTCTTCCTTTGCGTCTATGTAGCGGCTTCCGGGCCGGGTCGACTCTCCGCCGACGTCGATTATGTCGGCGCCTTGGCTTATGTGCTTTTTTGCAAGCCAAAATCCGCCGCGGCTTTGGGCAAAGAAGGAGTCGCGGTCGGCGTTTACGATCGACATTACAAAGGCGGGGTTTTGCGTTTCTATCGTCCTAGAGGCTAGTTTAAGAACGGGCATTTTTTCCTCCCGCTTCTTGGCGAGCGTTGATTTGGTTCAAGAGGCCCAAGGCCGCCCTCTGTATGTCGTTGGGCGACAAAAAGGCGTTTTCCAAAACCTGCTCGCGGCTTCCTTGCGAAGGAAACTTTTGTCCAAAGGCGAGCGTTTGGACAAAAGAGAAGGAGCGCCTTCTGGCCTCAAGCTCCAGCTCCTCTCCAAAGCCGCCTTGCTTTATTCCGTCCTCAACGATCACAAGCGCGTCGTAACTTTTGCAAACGCCAAAGAAAGCGTCAAAGTCGAAGGGCTTTAAAAAGCGCGGGTTGTATATGTCCGCGCGGACGCCTTGCAGCAAGAGGGAGCGGGCGGCGACAAGCGTTTCCGAGAACATCGAGCCTGTCGCGCAGAGCAAGACGCGCCTTTCGTTTTGGGGAGCGGAATCGTCGTCCGGCAAAAGCGATGGCGCGAAGCTTTCGGACTTTACAAGGACGCCGCGGCCTTCGACAAGCGGCTCGCTAAAAGAGGCAAATTCCGACGGGCAGGATTTTTTGGGATAGCGGATTACGACCGCGCCTTTTGCGTTGGCCGCCCAGTCAAGGCAAAGGTCCAGTTCCGCCGCCGAGGCCGGAGCCATAATCGCAAGGTTCGGGACGCTTTTTAAAAGCGCGATGTCAAAGATTCCCTGGTGGGTCTCGCCGTCGCCGGGAACCGCTCCGCTTCTGTCAAGGACAAAAACCGCGCGCAAGTTCGGCAGGCATATGTCGTGGATTATTTGGTCAACCGCTCGCTGGATGAAGGTTGAGTAAATGCAAACGACCGGTAGCGTTCCGCCCTTTGAAAGGCCGGCCGCGAATGTCACCGCGTGCTCTTCTGCGATTCCGACGTCAAAGAAACGGTCGGGAAAATGGCGGGCGAATGAAGCCAAGCCGGTTCCCTTGCTCATCGCCGCCGTGATCGCCGCGACCTTGGGATTCTTTTGGGCCAGGCGGACAATAGAGCGCGAGAAATTTTCGGTGAAGCTTTCGGCGTCGAATTTTTCGACAGAGCCGTCGGCGATGTTAAAGGGGCCGATGCCGTGGAAAAGCTCCGGGTTGTCCTCGGCCGGCGAGTAGCCCTTTCCCTTTTTTGTAATGACATGGACGACAGCCGGCTTTCTTAGCTTTTTTACGCGCTCGAAAACTTTTTCCATTTCCTTTATGTCGTGTCCGTTCAGCGGGCCGGCGTACTCAAAGCCCAAGTCGACGAACATGTTGTTGCTCAGCAAAAGGCCCTTTAGTCCGCGCTTGAATCTAAAAATGAATTTTTGGAGGAAGCGGCTTCCCGGAAGCCTAGAAACGATTTTGTCAATCGCCCGCCTTACCGACTGGTATTGGATTGACATTGTAAGGCTTGAAAGGTATCGCGAAAGGCTTCCTTCGCTGGGCGAGATTGACATTTGGTTGTCGTTTAAGACTACGATTAAATTCTTTGCGTCGCGGCCCGCGTTTAGAAGGCCCTCGTAGGCGAGTCCTCCGGTCAAGGCGCCGTCGCCGATAACCGCGATGACCTTTCCTTCCGTTCCTTGAAGCTCGCGCGCCTTTAAAAGCCCAAGCGCCTGCGAGATTGAAGTTGAGGCGTGGCCGTTGTCAAAAAAGTCGTGCTCGCTTTCGTTCTCCCTTGTAAAGCCTGACATTCCGCCGCCTTGCCTAAGCGTGCCAAAGCGGTCAAAGCGGCCTGTCAAAAGTTTGTGCGCGTAGCACTGGTGGCTTACGTCAAAAACGATTGCGTCTTTTGGCGAGGAGAAAACTTTGTGCAAGGCGATCGTCAGCTCCACGACGCCAAGGTTTGAGGCAAGGTGGCCGCCGTTCTTTCCGACAGTGTCGATTATCGTCCGCCTGATTTCAGAGGCCAGCTCGCGCAGCTCTTTGTGAGAAAGTTTTTTTATGTCGTCAGGCGATTTGATTTGGGAAAGCAAAAAAAACTCCTGCAGAAAAAATGGTTTGAGGTTAAAAAAAAAAGACTGCCGTTTAAGCGCAGCAGTCTTTTGCGGCATTACTTGCTCTTATGCCGATTTCTTCTAAGCATCTTCTTTCGCTTATGAGTCGCCATCTTCTGGCGCTTTCGCTTTTTACCACAAGGCATTTGCTAGGCTCCTATAAAAGTTAGTATCGATACGAAAGGCATTATGCGCTTTTTTTCAATTTTGGTCAAGTGCCGCTCGTGTTTTTTGTACGCAAGACCTTAATCGCTTTGTTTTGCGATGATTTTTGCCAAGTCCGCTTTGGCGTCGGATTCTTGGCTGACGCGGATTGTCGTGGCGCCGGGAATGCCGCGGGTAAAGACGTATTGCTTTTTGGCGTATTTTTTTGAGTCGCGCTTGATTCTTTCCTTTATTTCTTCTGTCGCAAGCGGGGAGCCGTTGTCCTTTGTCTCAAAGAATTCGCGGTAGCCGATGGCCTGCATTCCCGGATCCTCTTTTTTGAAGCTGGCCATAAGGCCGCGCGCCTCGGACTCCAAGCCGGCCTCGAACATCTTGTCGACACGGGCCTCTATCCTTTTATACAAGTCGTCGCGGTCGCGTTCCAGGATTATGGTTGTAAAGTCGTAGCGGTCGCGCAATTTTGGGCTTTGGGCAAAGGCGGCGCGCGGCTTTCCGCTTGTCTCTACGATTTCAAGCGCTCGCAAAACCCGGTAGCTGTCGGCGGGGTCGATTTTCGCGGCGGAGTCGGGGTCCAATTGCAAAAGCTTTTTCCACATTTCGGCAGGCCCCCGTTCCAAAAGCTCCTCCTGCAAGGCTTTCCTTGCCTTGGGGTCGCTTGGCGGAGTCGCGGGAAGGCCCAGCAAAAAGGCCCGTATATAAAAGCCCGTTCCCCCGCAAACAATCGGAAGCTTTCCCTCTTTGTGAAAGCGGTCGCAAAGCGCGTCGGCCTCTTGGACAAATTCGGCCACGGAATACTGTTCGTTTGGATTTTTAATGTCTATTAAATAGTGCGGAAGACTTTTTTGTTCCGCCGGGGAGGGTTTTGCCGTTCCTATGTCCATTCCTCTATACACTTGCATAGAGTCTCCGGAAATCACGCGCGCCCCGCCGTTCCCGCCAAAAAGGCTGAGCAAAAGCTCTGTCTTTCCTGTGGCGGTCGGAGCGAAGATGACAAGGACCGGCGTTTTGTCGGAAGCCTTATTCCGCAATTCTGTATGTCACTTCTTGAGTGAAAAGCTGGCGGGCGGCCAACGAAACGACCTTGTCGTGGTTTTCGGCGATCAAGGGGTCTTTTACCATAGACATCTGGTAGGCGCGGCGGTTGGCGGCCACTGTTATTTCGTAAATGTTGCCAGTGAATTTCACAAGCTGTTCCAAAGGAAAAATCATGTTTGTCTCCCAAAAAATGATAAATAATTATATAGAATAAGAGAAATTGTGTCAACTAACTATGATAGAGCGACAAGAAAACGCGGCTCCCGGTTGCGATCGCCATCGCGGAACCGCTCGATATCGTCGCTACTCGCTGTCCGCGCCTTGAAACTATTTACGCTGCCGCTGGCGCGGCAGGCGCGGACAGAGAGTTTCCGCAATGGCGCTCGCGTCCTCGCGCCGCTTTTTTGTGTTGCCCATAATTTTTTTCATATTTTTTTCAAATTTTTCCAAAAACTTGTGAATTTTTTGTCAAACTGTTGTATCTTATAAGCGAGAGGAAAAATGTGAACCGCAACGTTAGCAAGGAGGCGCTTGTCCTTTCCGTAAAGGAGACGGCGCAGGACAACCGTTCCGTACGGCTTTTGACAAAGGAAGGAATGGAATGGGCGACTCTTTTTGGCGGCCCCAAGAGCAAGCTGCGGGGGGCGGTGAGCCCTTGGAACAGAGGCGTGGCCTACATATACAAAAACGAAGAAAAGCAAAGCGCAAAGATCACCGACTTTGACGTTAAAAAATACCATCCGACCTTTAGGGAAAGCCTCTTCAAGTCCTTCGCCGCTTCGCTGGCAGGAGAGATTGTCTTAAAGTCAAGCGCGGCCGGAAGCCCGGAGCAGTGCTATGTCTTGCTGAACGGCTTTTTGGACGGGATGGACCTCTTGGGAGAGGACGAGGCTCGGCTTGGCCTTTTGCGCTTTTTGTGGCGCTACCTGGATCTTCTGGGCGTCCGTCCGCAGACGCAATTTTGCTCGCGCTGCCAAAAGGAATTTTTTTCGGGAAGCGCGGCTTTAGGCGATGGTCCGGCCCCAAACGGAGGCGCCGCCGCAGAAAATGGCCTCGCCGCCGCGCCGTCTAGCAATTATTCCAAAAGCGCGCTAGAATCGCCTGCGGGTGGAAAAAGACTCGCTTTATATTCGCCGGCCGAAAATTCCTTTGTTTGCCAGGACTGCTTTTCTTTGCAAGAAAAAGGAACGAGGCTTTCGGAGCCGGCTCTTTTTTACCTTGCAATGTCGGGCGGAACAAGCGCCGCCGATTTGGCCGCCGCTCGCAAGGCAAGGCTGGCCCAGGGCGACTACGGGCAGCTAAAGGCGTTTTTGTACGAGCTGGTCGAAAGCGCCTTGGGAACAAGGCTAAGGACCTTGGAGTCGGGAAAGGGAATCTTGTGACGCCCTTTGAGGAAGGCGATTTTGAAAACTTGGAATAAAAAAGAGATCTCAAGGGAGCAGGCGCTGGCGCTGCACAACAAGTTCAAGCTGGACGCTTTGGAAGCCTCGATTTTCGCTCGCAGGGAAATTACGGCCGGAAGCGACTTGCTTTTCTACTTGGAAGACGACGCGCGCTTTTTGAACAACCCCTTTGAGTTTAGCCAAATGGAAGACGCGGTGGACCGGCTTTTGGCCGCCGTCGAGGAAGGCGAGAAGGTCTTGATTTTCGGCGACCGCGACGTGGACGGAATAACCGCCACGGCCGTTTTGTACGAGCAGCTAAAGCGCATGGGCGCGGACGTTTCCTGGCGCCTGCCTTCCGGCGACGACGCCTACGGGCTAAGCCTTGCGGCGGTGGAGGAATTCGCCAAGGGCTACGGAACGCTTTTGATTACCGTTGACTGCGGCATCTCCAATTACGCCGAAATCCAGCGCGCCAATGAATTGGGAATAAGCGTGATCGTCACCGACCACCACAACGCGCCGGAGCGCCTTCCGTCCGCGGAAATAATCATAAATCCAAAGCTCGCGGATTCAGGCTATCCCTTGTCGGAAATTTCCGGCTGCTCTGTGGCCTTTAAGCTGGCGCAAGCCCTGCGCTTTTCGCAAACCGAACTCTACAAGCAGGACCTTTGCCTTTTGAACGTCCGCGACGGCGCGGTTGTCGAATGCCTAAAGCTTAGGAACCTTGTCCGCCGCAAGTCTTTTGAAAAGGATTTTTCCGGCGGAACGGCAAGCCTTTCATCCAGCGGCTTGGTTGAGTTTTTGCGGGGCGAGCAAATCTTTGTTTGGGACGCTCCAAAAGTTTCGGCGGCCTTAAAGAATCTTTTTGGAAGCGGAGTCGAGTTCAACCTTTTTGACGCGCGGCCCGAGGCTGCAAAAATCATTCCGTCAGTTTCAGGCGCGTCCTTGCAAAAGCTTGCGGGGCTTTCTAAAATCGCGCTTTATTCCGACGAGCCCAAAAGCGAGCTGGCCGCCTTTTACAACATTTTCGTGACATGCTTGGACAAGAAAATCGCCCAAAGCTTTCCGTCAATAAAGGACTGCGACGAGCGGGACTTGCAGCTTGTGATGCTTTCTGTCTTTAGCGACATAATGCCCTTGAGGAACGAAAACCGCATTTTCGCAAAGCGGGCGCTTGGCATAATAAACCAAGGAAAGATAAGGGCCGGCTTGCTTGAAATACTCGCCCGGCAGGGCCTTTTGGGAAAAAAGCTTTGCGCCAAGGATTTTGGCTGGAACGTGATTCCCGCCCTTAACGCGGCCGGCCGCTTGGGAACGCCCGAAGATTCCCTAAAGCTTTTCCTTGCCGAAAGCGCGGACGAGCGCGAGGATTATGCCCAAAAAATCCTGGACCACAACGAAGAGCGAAAGCGCCTTGAAAACGCTTCCTGGGAATTTTTGGGCGGCCGTCCTGAAAAGTCCCTGCAAAAATTCAACGGAAAATTTTGCCTTATCGTCGAAGAGAAAATCCACCGCGGAGTCGTGGGCCGCATCGCCGCCAAGCTTGTGCAGCGGACGGGCGTTCCCTCTATCGCGATGACCAAAGCCGGCGGCGTTTACACCGGCTCCATGAGAACCGCCCGCGGAGTCAACTGCACGGACTTTTTGGACAAGTTCGGCGACATCTACATAAACCACGGCGGACACGCGGGCGCGGCGGGCTTTTCGCTTACGGCGGAAAACTTTGAGCTTTTCCAGCAAAAAATCGGAGCGCTTGTCCAAGCCTTGGAGCTTGGCGTTGACGAAGACCAAACGCTTGACGTTGACGCGGAGCTTTCGGCCCAATACGTCAACGACGACTTGATAAAGGTCGTCGACCTTTTTGAGCCTTACGGAAACGAAAACCCTGAACTGGTTTTTGTCACCAAGGGCGTGAGAATCGCCGGCGGCCAAGTCATGGGAAAAGGCGATCGGCAGCACTTAAAGCTTTATTTGGAAATCGGAAAGCAAAAATGGCCGGCCTTGTGGTGGGACCAAGGCCCCCTTTACAAAACGGAATTCAACGACGGAGACTTAATCGACGTCGCCTACAATTTTCAGCGCAACACCTATAACGGCCGCGAAGGCCGCCAGCTGCAAATTGTTGATTGCCGGCCCGCGGGAGCGGGCAGTTGAATAAGCTTCCTATAGCAAAATGGAGCGCAGCGACATACGCAAGGCGGTCAGTCTAGGGCGCTGCGGCCCGGATATTTTTCGGCGAATTCCCTTTGGCGCTTTCTGACCGCCTGGATGATTTGGTTTCCGGCCTCCAGGCGCCTTATGTCGTCCATATGCCAGTCAAGCTTTGAAGGCGGGAAGGGCGGGTCGGGGTTTGGCGCCCGCTTGGCGAAGTATTCCTTGGCGAGGGCCGCGACAGCCTCTTGGCTTCCAACGTCTTGGACGCGCTTAAGGTAGGGCTGGCCCAGGCCGCAGATTTGCGCGCTTGAGTCAAGCTCGTAGACTTTTGGCCTGTCGTTTGTCTTTTGGACGTTCCTAATCGTCACGCTGCGGCCGTTGGCGCAAGTGTAGATTTTTCCGGCGGACTGTATGTGCTTTACGACAGAGAAGGTTTGGCCGCCGTCGCTAAAGAAAGCCATTTCGTTTGTGTATTCCATGTCGGTCCGCCAGTAGCGGATTGTGTAGACCGCGTCCCTTGTTATGTAAGTTGAATAAATGTCGGTTGACGTTACCGGCGGGCAAACCTTGACGCCGTCCGCCTCGGACATTTGCGCCCAAAAGCCTTCCAGAGGGTCGGCGTCTTCTTTGCCTTGCGCGTTTCCTTCGCTTTCGCTCGCCTCGTCGCTTTGCGAGCTAAGCTTTACCGCAAAGTTAAGGTACAAATTTCCGCCGATAATCGCCACTGGAATCACGCTGGCTTCCTTTAGCCTTGGAAGCCATAAAAACATTTCCCAAACCGAGGCGTCGTCCGCCGCGCCCTTGCTGGTTACCAAGGGCCTGTATTCGATGAAAATCCGCTCGGCGTCGGGGCGGGTGGAGTCGTTTACGGTCCTTTGGGCGCTAAAGGAAGCCGGCTCGGCCGTTCGGTCCAAATACCAGCTGTAAAAGGTTTTTAAAAGGATCGCGGCTCCTTCCTTTTGCTGGGGCTGCTTGCTTTCCTCGTTGCAGGAGAAAATCACGTAGCGGTCGTCGCGTTCCCAAACGCCCTCAAAGGGAGCCGGAACGCCTTGGGAAAAAGCGCCGTCGCTTAGCTGGGCGAAAGCCGTTCCCGCCGCAAGGGAAACATATATGAACAATAAAGTTTTTAGAAACAATTTCACGCCTATATTATCGGAACGTCCCCGCTTAAGGTAAAGAACAAAAAAGCGTAGCGGAAAGGCAAGCGGGGCAGGACGTTTTGGGTAAGGAAAAAAAACGCCCGGTGACTGGGAGCGTTTTTCTTTCTTTCCATATTGACACGATTTCCAAAAATTGCTAATATGACTTTTACATTTTTCTTAAATTATTTTGGGGGATATCTTGGCTAGAAATCAGACTTCAGCAGAAAAGCGCCACGCTCAGAGCGAAAAGCGCCGCATGCGCAACAAGGCAATTAAATCAGAATGCCGCACTTACGCAAAACAATTCGTTGAATTGGTGCTTAAAAAGGATCAGGAAGCGGCCGCCGCTAAGCTCAAGCAGCTTCAGAGCGCCTTGGACTCAGCCCGTCTTAAGGGTGTTGTTAGCCTTAACGCCGCTTCGCGCAAAAAGAGCCGCATGACACGCCTTTTCAACAACACGTTCGTTAAAAAGGCTGCCGCAAACTAAATAGCATTTGAATTTTGGTAGGGCCGTATGCTTTCAAAAAAAATTACAAAGTATGACTTGGTTGAAGCGGTTTACCAAAATTCAAAATACGAAAAGCTTCAAATTCAAGAAGTGATCGAGGCCTTTGTGGGAGAGCTCAAAAAGTCCATCTCGCAAGGCTGCACAATTGAGCTTAGGGGGTTCGGGACTTTTGAGGCCCGTCTTAGGAAGGGCCGCGAGGTTGTCCGAAATCCCAAAACCGGCCAGACGTCTTCAATGCAGGCGCACTATGTGGCCGCTTTTCGCGCTGGCAGGGAAATCAAAAAAACGCTCGGCGAGCTGCCCGTTCAAGAGAGCTGACGATGGAACAACAATCAAAAAACTACACAATTCTCGGCTCGGAAACTTCTTTTGACGGAGTTTTGGAATTTACCGACAACCTTAAAATCAACGGAAAATTCAACGGAACGATCAACTCCAACGGAAATCTTGACATCGACAAGTCGGCCGTTTGCACGGTTGACAAAATGTCCGCCAGCTCAATCGTAATATCAGGCTCGGTCACTGGAAACATTTCCGCCACGGAAAGGGTTGAAATGTGCAACGGCAGCAAGGTGAAGGGCAACGTTGAGACTGCCCGCCTTAGAATCGCCGACAACGTGGATTTTGAGGGCCAGGTCACAATGCTTGAAAGCGAGCCCGACGTTGACTTGTTCAGCGTGGCCAGCGAAGAGTACAAGCAAACATTGTTGTTAAAGTCCGACTCAGACGCGGAATAATTCGTTTGACAAATTTAATTATTTGATATACAATATTTTTTAAGATTTGTGGGAAATCTTAAATTCTTTTTTTAATCAATCATTTTTTAAAATTATTTTATTTTTATTTGGAGACCATTTTTTATGGACGAAGAAAACCAAAACACTTCTCAAGAGAACGCCGAAGAAAAACCGAAGCGCCGCCGCGTTGTGAAGAAAGCGGCCGCCAAGGCTCCGGCCGAAGAAAAGGCTGAGTCCGCCGAGGCCGCGGAAGCTCCCGCCGCCGCGCAGGAAGCTTCCGAGCAAAAAGGGCATTTTGGCTTTAAGGGCCGCGACAGCAGGGGCTCGGGCCGCTTCCAAAACAACCGAAGAAACTTTAGGCCCAACCACGAGAACATGGCGCCTGACAACACTCCTACGCCGGAAAACTCTCCGGACTACGACCAAAAGCCCCGCCTTGAAATCAACGAGCTTACAAAAAAATCGATGATAGAGCTTCGCGAGATGGCCGCCGAATACGGCTTTAGCGCGGACGACTTGGCTCCGATGAAAAAGCAGGACTTGATTTTTGTGATTCTCAAGGCCCACACCGAGCACGGCGGAATCATCTTCGCAAGCGGCGCCTTGGAAATCCTGCCTGACGGCTACGGCTTTTTGCGAAGCCCGCAAAACTCGTACCTTCCCGGCCCGGACGACATTTACATTTCGCCCAGCCAAATCAGGCTTTTCAACCTTAAGACGGGCGACACCGTTTACGGCCAGACAAGAAGCCCCAAGGAAGGCGAGCGCTTTTTCGCCTTGCTGCGCATAGAGAGCGTAAACTTTGACGATCCGCGCGTGGCGCAAACCCGCGTTCCCTTTGAAAACCTGACTCCGCTTTATCCAAACGAAAAGTTCAAGTTGGAGACCGTTTCGACAGAGCTTTCCACCCGCATCGTGGACTTGTTCAGCCCCATAGGAAAGGGCCAGCGCCTTTTGATCGTCGCTCCGCCAAAAGCCGGAAAGACGACATTGATGCAAAAGGTGGCCAACGCAATCACGACCAACAATCCCGAAGTTTACCTTATCGTTCTTTTGATTGACGAACGCCCCGAGGAAGTCACCGAGATGGAGCGATCGATCAAGGCCGAAGTCATTTCCTCAACCTTTGACGAGCAGGCCCAGCGCCACGTCAACGTTGCCGAAATGGTTTTGGAAAAGGCCAAGCGTTTGGTGGAACACAAGCGCGACGTAGTCATTTTCCTTGACTCAATCACCCGCCTTGCGCGCGCCTACAACCAGACGGTTCCGACAAGCGGAAAGGTTTTGTCGGGCGGCGTTGACTCAAACGCGCTCCACAAGCCCAAGAGATTCTTCGGCGCGGCCCGAAACATCGAGGAAGGCGGCTCGCTTACGATTATCTCAACTGCCTTGATAGAGACCGGAAGCCGCATGGACGAAGTCATCTTTGAAGAGTTCAAGGGAACCGGAAACAGCGAAATCGACTTGGACAGAAAGCTGGCCGAGCGCCGCCTTTTCCCGGCCATCAACATCAAGAAGTCGGGCACCCGCAAAGAGGAGCTTTTGCTTACAGAAGAAGAGCTTCAAAAGCTTTGGGTTTTGCGCAAGGTCATCAACCCGATGGAAGACGCCGAAATCACCGAGCTTATCCTTGACCGCATGAGAAAGAGCAAGGACAACGCCGCTTTCCTGGCCTCGATGAACACCGGCAGCGCGGCAAACTGATTGAAACGCGCTCCAATTAGGCGCGAGCCGCCTTATGCGAGCGCCGTAATTGGAAAATCCGCTCGAAACAACCATTGTGGTCTTGCGTTCGATAACACGAGCGGCACTTGACAAAAACGCGGCGATTTCGTTATAATTGCCGCACTTAAATTTAATTTGGCAAGTTTTGTGGCGGCGGCTTGAGCGGTAGAATCCGGCTCCGCGCCGCAGGGCAAGGCTTTTCAAATATATTTTGGAGGAACTGATGAAAAAAGACATTCATCCTGAGTACACGCTCACAAAGATTACTTGCGTTTGCGGAAACGTAATCGAAACTCGTTCAACTGTAAAGGACATTCACGTTGAAATTTGCTCGGCCTGCCACCCCTTCTACACAGGAAAGCAGAAGCTCGTTGACACAGCCGGACGCATCGACCGCTTTAACAAGCGCTACGGAATCAAGGAAGCCAAGTAAATTATTTGGCGAAAGATCCGCGCGGCGAATTAGTCCGCGTTTTGAAGGAGCCACATTCTGTGGCTCTTTTTTGTTTTAAAGTCGGGGTCTATTGTCCGCTCGGTGATTTCTTGCGATCGAACTCCGGGCGGCAAGAGGCCTGAGTCAAACTTAAAGCGCTGGGAGTTGGTCGAAAAATAAAGCGCGCCGCCCTTGTCCAAAAGGCGGAGGCAGGCGGAGCAAAGCTTTGCCCAGTCGCGATTGATGTCCAAGTCGTTGGCCGCGGACTTTGAGTTGCTGAAAGTTGGCGGGTCAAGAATGATTATGTCAAAGCGGGAGGCCGCCTTGTCCAAAAAGGCCATGGCGTCGCCCTTGGTCCATTCAAAATTTTCTGGGTCAAAGCCGTTAAGGCTGAAGTTTTTCTTTGACCAGTTAAGGTAAGTGTTTGACAAATCGACGCTTTGGATAAAATCCGCTCCGCCGGAAGCCGCCGCGACCGAAAAGCTTGATGTGTAGCAAAAAAGGTTTAGAACGCGCGTTTTAAGGCCGCCTTTTTCGCGGTCCGAGCATTTTTCTTTTATCATCGCGCGGGCCGGCCTCATGTCCAAAAAGAGGCCTGTGTCTAGATAGCTTTCCAAGTCGACGAAAAATATAGAGCCGTTTTCAAAGACCCGGCCCCGCGCTTCTTGGGCTTGCGGAGCCTTTTGTGCCGCCGCTTCTTGGGCTTTCGCGGCCTTTTTGTCTTGCGCCGAGTTTTCTTTTGCGTACTGGGAGCCGCCTTTTTCGTGAAGGCGGGTCTTTGCGGCGATGCGGCCCTTGTCGATTCCAAGACATTCGGCCAAGGCGTCTGTCATCGCGCCAAGCCATTCTCGTTCCTCTTCCTCCGGCTTTTCGTAGGGCCGCTCGTACAAAAAGACTTTAAGCCAAGTCCGTTCAAGCCTGCGACTGGCGGCTCCGGGAGTGTTGGCGCTTTCGGCGGCGGCCTGGCTGTTTATAAAGTCTTGGGCTTCTTCCGGAGTCGAAACGTCGTCGGGAAGGAATTCGTAAAGGTCGATGGCAAGCGGAATCTCCGGAATGTCGCGGTCGTAGAGCCTAAAGCATGTGACGGAATTTTTCCGCGCCCATTTTCGCAAAAGCTTGTGGTTTTTTGCCACCCGGTTTTTTAGCATTTGAGCCTGTTCCGCTGTCTTGTCCATAGCGCGAATTTACAACATAGTCCGCATTTAATCAACCCAGGACAAACGCATTGGAAAAAACTAAAAACGCTCTCGGGAGAATCGAACGGCCTTACTCGCGGTTGCGGCTGCAAAGGAAGATGTACATTTACGGCAATTTCTCTTCGCGAAATTGGCAGCCGCAAAGCGAGCGGCCGTCCGCCTTCTCCCTACGCGTTTTTAATTGCTTGTAACGCGGTTGTCCGGGCCAAGCGCGAATGTATTGAACAAGCCGCGCCATTGCGCTATTGCCAGTCGCGCTCGTGAGAGCGCAGTAAATATTTACACTAGCAAAAGCGCGTTCGACTTGCAATTAAGCCCCGAAAGCGCTAAAATATTGGACTATGAATTTTACAGAATTTGCCTTGCATGAGGACCTTCTTAAAGGCATAGCCCAGGCCGGCTATGAAACATGCACTCCTGTTCAGGAACAGGTTTTAAAGACCTCTCTTGCCGGGGACGATTTGTACGTGCAGTCCCAGACCGGCACTGGAAAAACGGCCGCCTATTTGGTTTCCATAATTCAGGAACGGCTTTCAAACCCTGAGAACGATGGAAAAAAGACTCTTGTTTTGGTTCCCACGCGCGAACTTGCCGTCCAAGTTGAGGACGAAGCCAAAAAGCTTCTTTCGGGAACAAGCCTAAAGGCCTTCAGCTTTTACGGCGGAGTGGGCTACAAGGCCCAGGTTGAGGCGATTGAAAAGGGCGTTGACTTTATCGTTGGAACTCCCGGACGCATCATCGACCTTAAGAAGGGCGGCCAGCTGGACTTGAGCGGCGTGGGCTTCCTTGTAATCGACGAGGCCGACCGAATGTTCGACATGGGCTTTTATCCCGACCTTCGTGAAATCCTAAAGTTCATTCCCAACCCCGAGGCGCGCCAGACGATGCTCTTTAGCGCCACGCTCAACACTTACGTAAAGAACTTGGCTTGGGAATACACGCGCGACGCAAAGGAAATCACGATCGAAGCCGAGAACATCACGGTTGACGAAATCGACCAGTCTTTGATCCACGTTTCAAGCGACAAAAAGCTTCCGCTCCTTTTGGGAATCCTGAACCGCGACAAGCCCGAAAGCGTCTTGATTTTCTGCAACACAAAGAAGGGCTGCGAAATCTTGGGCAAGCGCCTTAAGATAAACGGCTTTGAGTCGGGCTTTATCATCGGCGACATGCAGCAGTCAAAGCGCCTTGAAACCTTGAACAACTTTAAGGCCGGTAAATTTTCCATCTTGGTGGCCACAGACGTCGCCGCGCGCGGAATCGACGTCAACGACCTTGCGATGGTCGTAAACTACGACCTTCCCAACGAGCCTGAAAACTACGTGCACAGAATCGGACGCACGGCCCGCGCCGGAAAAAGCGGCAAGGCCTACACCTTCTGTTCCGAAAAGGACGTTTACGACTTGCCCGTAATCGAGCGCTACATCGACAAGCAAATTCCTTCCAGCGTATGCTCCGACGACCAGTTGGCCGAGGACAAGAGCAAGGGCGTTTACATCAAGCTTGACACTTACGGTTGGGGCGGAGACGACGAGCGAGACTCGCGCTCAGGCTACGGACGCGGCGACAAAAAAGGCGGACGCTTTGACAAGGGCGGACGTGATGGCCGCGGAAGGCGAGGCGAGCGCGGAGAGCGTTCCGACAGAAAGCCGCGCTCAGAGCGGGGCGACAAGCGCGAGTTTGACAAGAGCCTTGAAGGACTTTCGTTTGAAGAGCGAATGGAAGTTTACAAGAAAAAGTATTCCGAAAAAGCCGGCGCGCCTCGCGGCGACAAGCGCTCAAAGTTTGACAAGAACAAAAAGCCCTACGACAAGCGCTTTGACAAAAAAGGCGGCAAAAACTTCAACGCCAAGGGCGGCCAAAAAGGCGGCGGCAAGAGCTCCGCGCAGGCGCCCAAAAAGACTTTGGAGAACCGCGGCATCGTGGGCTTCTTTAAGTCGCTTTTTGGAAAGAAAAAATAAGAACGGAGCTTTACATTGATTACAGTTTCAGACGTATCTCTTAAATTTAGCGAAAAGCCGCTCTTTAAAGACGTAAACCTAAAGTTCACCAGCGGAAACTGCTACGGAATAATCGGAGCCAACGGCGCCGGAAAGTCAACCTTCCTAAAAGTGCTTTCGGGCGAGTTGGAGCATGACAACGGAACGATAACAATCACGCCCGGCGAGCGCATGGCCGTCTTGCGCCAGGACCACTTTGCCTTTGACGCCTTTAGCGTAAAGGACACGGTCATGCAAGGCTATCCAAAGCTTTACGAGACAGCGAAGGCGCGCGAGACGATTTACGAAAAGGCCGACTTTACCGAGGAAGACGGAAACAAGGCCGCCGAGCTTGAGGCTGAGTTCAGCGAGCTGGGCGGCTGGGAAGCCGAAAACCAAATCGAGCAAATGCTTTCCGGCCTTGGATTGGAGGAAGAATTCCACGACAAGATGATGAGCGACTTGGACGAAAGCCAAAAGGTCCGCGTCTTGCTGGCCCAGGCGCTTTTCGGAAACCCCGACATTTTGCTTTTGGACGAACCGACAAACGGCTTGGATTTGGAATCGATTTCATGGCTTGAAAACTTTTTGATGGAATTTCCCAACATTGTGATTGTCGTTAGCCACGACCGCCACTTTTTGAATTCCGTCTGCACATACATTTGCGACATCGACTACGGAAAGATCAGCCAGTTCACCGGAAACTACGACTTCTGGTACCAGATGAGCCAAGTATTGCAGCGCCAGGCCAAGGACCAGGCAAAAAAGCGCGAGGACAAGATGGCCGAACTCAAGGCTTTCATCCAGCGCTTCGCCTCAAACGTTTCAAAGGCAGGCCAGGCTTCAAGCCGAAAGCGCGTCTTGGAAAAATTGGAGTTGGAGGAGCTTCCGGTCACAAGCCGAAAATTCCCCTACGTCAATTTCCGCCCCGACCGCGAGATTGGAAACAACGTTTTGGAAGTAAAGTCGCTCAACTTTACCGAAGACGGAAACGAGCTTTTAAAGGATTTTTCTTTGATGGTGAACCGCACCGACAAAATCGCCTTTGTAGGAATCGAGCACAATTCCATCAGCGCCCTTTTTGACATCGTTAGCGGAGTCAAAAAAGCCGAAAGCGGAGAGTTCTTTTGGGGCCAGACGACAAAGCAGGACTACCTTCCGCGCGACACTTCCTCTTACTTTAAGAACAACTATTCGATAACCGATTGGCTTAAGCAGTACTCGCCCGACCAAAACGACGCCTTTGTGCGCGGCTTTTTGGGAAGAATGCTCTTTTCCGGCGACGAGTCGCTAAAGCCTGTCAACGTCCTTTCGGGCGGCGAGAAAGTGCGCTGCATGTTGTCAAAGATGCAGCTTAGCGGAGCCAACGTCTTGATTTTGGACGACCCGACAAACCACTTGGACTTGGAGGCCATTCAGTCGCTCAACGAGGCACTGGTCCAGTTCCCGGGCGTCGTGCTTTTTTCAAGCCACGACCACGAGTTCATCCAGTCAATCGCCAACCGCATAATCGAAATCACGCCCAAGGGCGTGATTGACCGCATGATGGAATTTGACGACTACCTTAAGGACGAGCAAATCATCAAGATGCGCGAAGACTTTTACGCGGGCAGCGGAAAGAAAATCCGCTACTGATTGCCGGGAACGGCGAACATCTTTTTCATATTGGCCAGGATGTCCAGCGCCTTTTTGTCGTCAACGACAAGCTGCGGCTCGTGGTATTCGACAAGGCGCGAGGGAATCTCGTCCAAAAAGCGCGACGGTTGGCATTCGACTGTCGCGCTCATTTTTTTGCGCTTGGCGCAAGAAGAAATGTAAAGCTTGTCGCGCGCGCGCGTAATGGCCACGTAAAAAAGGCGGCGCTCCTCTTCGACGTTCTTTTCGTCTTCCTCTATCGCGCGCGCGTGGGGTATCAAGCCTTCCTCCGCGCCGGCGATGAAGACTACCGGAAATTCCAAGCCCTTTGAGGCGTGGATTGTCATAAGGTTCACCTTTCCCTTGTCGCCTTCGTCGTCAACATCGTCGCGGCTGACAAGGGTGATGCGGTTAAGGTAGTCGTAGAGGCTTGTCTTTCCGGCGTTGTCCTCGTTGTTTTCCCATTGCGAAATCGAGTTTATGAGCGACTCAATGTTAAGGTACTTGAAGCGGGCGGCCTTTTCGGACTTTGGGTTTTCCAAAATCAAAAAGTCCCAGTAGTTTATTTCTTCGACAAGCGCCTTGACTTTTTTTGAAAGGTCCTTGCCGCCCAGCATGTTGGAGTTTTTTTCGATTAGCGAAGTGAACTCGTCCAAGGCGCCCATGGTTTTGGGAGACAGGCCGCCCGTATCTTGGTCAGTCAGAGTAAAATTTTCACCGCCGTCCTGGGCTTGCGACTCCTTTTGAAAGCTTTTGATCGTTTCCCACAAGGATTTACGCTCCGCCATCGCGCGCTCGTTTAGGACTTCTAGCGTTGAGCGGCCTATTCCGCGGCGGGGAGTGTTGAGAATTCGCAAAAGGTTTATGTCGTCGTCGTGGTTTGCGATTACGCGAAGGTATGAGATGATGTCCTTGATTTCCTTTCGCTCAAAAAAGCTCGTTCCGCCACTCATCGTGTAGGGAATGTTGGCTTCCAAAAAGGCTTCTTCTATCGGGCGGCTCTGCGTGTTGGAGCGAATCAAGACGCCAAAGTCGTCGTACTTGATTTTTTCCTCCGCGCAAATTCCCTGGATTGATTCGGCGATAAAGTCGGCTTCGTCGGTCTCGTTTTGCGGCATGAAAATCTCAATCGGCTTGTTGCCGACGGTCTTTTGGCTCCACAGCTTTTTTTCCTTGCGGTTTGTGTTGTGGCTTATGACGCCGTTTGCCGCCTCCAAAATCGTCTCTGTGGAACGGTAGTTTTGCTCCAAGCGGATTTCCTTTACGCCCTCAAAGTCCTTCTCAAAGTTCACGATGTTTTGGTAGTCGGCGCCGCGCCAGCTGTAAATGGATTGGTCGTCGTCGCCAACGACCGCCACGTTCTTGTCGGCAAGCAAATGCATCATCTCGTACTGCTGGTGGCTTGTGTCCTGGAACTCGTCAATCATAAGATACTTGTAGCGGTCGCGGTACTTTTGCAAAATCTCGGGGAACTCTCGGAAAATCTTTATCGGAAGGACGATTAGGTCGTCAAAGTCGACGGCGTTGTAAAGCTTTAGGCCTTCCTGATAGTAGCGGTAAAGCTCTTTGTAAAGTTCGGTTTCGGCCTTCCAGTCCTTGCGGCCGGTCTTTATGTCGCTGAACAAAATCGCGATTTTGTAGCAGTCCATCGCCTCGGGGCTCATCTTAAGCTCGCGGCCGCTTTCCTTTATCAGCGCTATTTTGTCGCTTTCGTCGTAAATCGTAAAGTTTTCGCGCCAGCCAAGGGCGCTTATTTCCTGCCGCAAAATCCTCACGCCAAAGGCATGGAATGTTGAGACCGTAAGGTTTTGCAATTTTTTTTGCGTAAGCTCCTTTACGCGCGACTCCATCTCGCGGGCGGCCTTGTTGGTGAATGTCAGGGCCAAAATTTGGCTTTGCGGAATTCCCTTGTCCAGCATGTGCGCGATGCGGAATGTGATTACGCGCGTCTTTCCGCTTCCGGCTCCGGCGATGATTAAAATCGGGCCTTCCGTCGTCGTCACCGCCGCGTACTGCTGGGGATTAAGCTCTTTTTTAAGGGATTCCAAATCAAGCATAGGGGCTTTATATTAGCGAAAGGGCGCGCTTTTTTCAAGTCCGCCCCGACTTTTTTCATACCCTTACATAATAGCGCGCTTTTGCCGCTTTTGCTAGACATAAACCTGGTCAAACGCAATCTGGATGCAATAACAAAAAACGCTCCCAGTTGCGGCTGCGTCAGAGCGGCGCCGCTTGATAACAGCGCTACACGCGCATTGCGCCTTGAAACTATCTACGTCTGCCGCTATCGCGGCATGCGCAATGCGAGTGTCGCCGCCAGCCGCCCCGCGCCTTCGCGCATTTTTTTACTGTTTCCATTGCGTTTGATCAGAGCAAACGGAAGTGAAAAAGGCCAAAACGCGGAAGTGAAAAAGACCGTCCGCCCACTTTGAGGCTGCCAACTTCCATCTTACCTTACAGCCTCAACCGTGGGTTAGGGCGGGCTTTTTCACTGGGAGCGTTTTGAGATTTTTTCCACAAGCGCGCTTGCCCTTTTGCTAGACAAAAGCGCTATTGCGCGCTATGATGTATATGGGAGATTGTGTATTATGGAAAAATGTTGTTTAAAAAAGACTGCTGGGCTTGTCGGCGGCGGGTTTATGGCCGCGCTCTTCGCGCTTCTCTCTTTTGCGCTATTTTCTTGCTCAAACATGTCGGGAGGAGGCTCGTCTTCCTCCAAAAACTCATATCCAGTTGTCCGCTTTGTGGCCAACATGCAAAGCGATTTGGCGGCCGCTCCCCAGGAAATATCAGGCCTTGTCTCCGCCAGCGCAGGAGATGCGGCGTTCTGCGACGACGGCATTTCCCGCTCGGCCATGCCGGACGTTGAAATCACCTTTGGAACAGACATCGGCGTAAAATACTATGTGGAGGCCGTCACTGGAACAAAGGGAACGGACTCTTACAAAAGGCATTTTGTCTCTGGAACTTCTTCCACGCTGGAACTGCCCCTTGAATCAGGAAGAACTTGGAACGTGACTTGCGGAATAGGAGTGCTTAGGGCCATTTCTGCCCCAAGCGGCGGCGGAATGGAATACCACGTCCAAACAGTCTACATGTCCGACAACGACCCCAGCGTCACAATCAGCCCCGACAACCCTGTCTACACAAAGACATTCGGGCTAAAGCCGTCGACAGAA
>OCVV011348857.1_pt1 | contig 40813 bp, 37 predicted proteins | sample 1539721 | NCBI WGS metagenome assembly OCVV01 (sample SAMN02144230, study PRJEB22623) | gut metagenome | biome: sheep rumen | host: Ovis aries | place: New Zealand | reverse complement strand
ATGGTATTTTACAAACTATGGTGAAGAAAACGGGAAATATGATAAAACAAATACAACAGCAGATTTATGGCTTAATTATACAACAGATGGATCAACCTATACAACCTTATCCGACTATAAAAGATCTGATACAGACGAGGGATATATAAGGGCTCAGCAAGCAGAAGTATTATATAAATATTTAATAAATACTGCAAGGGCTAATGCAAATAATTATTCAAGTTCTAGTAAATTAGGTGCCCCTGTAGAGGTAACAGCAACAAAAAGTTATGAAGAAAGTGGTTCGAATTTTATAGTTGGACCAATTAAAATTAAACAAACTGGAAGTGGATTAAGTTATACAATTCCAGACAAACCAACTGTAAAAGTTAATGGAACACAAACAACAAACTATAAAATATTAGATAGCAATAAAACAGAAACAAATAAAACATTAAGACAACTAGTTGGACAAGATTTCTATATTTCTGTACCAAGTGATGGCACAACAAAAATAGAAGTAAATGCAAATATAACATATTCTGATTCAAATCTTACATTATGGGCTTCAACAACAAACAACTTAGAACAACCATTAATGATACCAGAAAAAGTAACAGAGACTATACCACTAAGTCTAATAATTCAACCTAATAATAATCCTTTTGACTTAGCATTAAGAAAATATATAACAAAAATAAATGGAAACGATATAACTAATTCAAGAGTACCAGTAGTAGATGAAACAACCTTAAAAAGTGGTACAACAGCAACTTATAAACATAGAAAAGATCCAGTAGTTATAAGTACTGGAGATAAAGTAACATATAAATTAACAATATATAATGAAGGTTTAAAAGCTGGAAGAGCTACAAAGGTTGTGGACCAATTACCAACAGGTTTGAAATTCACTAAAGTTGTAGGTGGAAATTTTGAATTAGATTCATACAGCGAATCTGATAACACGTTAAAATTAAAGAGAAAAGCAAGTAATACAACAAATTTACCTGCTTATACTGAAGGAAAGTTAGTTTCAAATGGTTCAGAAACAATAGAAATAGAATGTGAAGTAAAAGAAAATCCAGACACAACTAATAAAAAGATATTAACAAATGTTGCATGGATATCAGAAGCAGTTGATAGTGCTGGGAATACAATTACAAACCAAGACAGAGATTCTCAAACAACTAAGTCACCAAGTGTAAACAAAGACAATATGTCAGAATATACAGGTAATGGCAATAAAGAGGATTTAAAAGATTCTAGTTATTATTATAAGGGACAGCAAGATGATGACGACTTTGAAAAATTAATTTTATTACCACAATCATTTGATTTAAAGTTAATAAAGAGAATAACAGAAATAAATAATAAAGCTGTACCAGAAAGAATTAAAAGTATTGATACAAGCAAATTAAATACATTAAATTCAAATGGAGAGTTGGTAACTACAGCAGAATATAAACTAGACAAGAATCCTGTAGCGGTAAAAAAAGGTGATATAGTTACATATACATTTAGAGTATATAATGAAGGAACAATAAATGGATATGCTGAGGAAATAACAGAGGATATACCTGAAGGACTAGAATTTATATGGTCTGAAAAAGAGGGTTCAGAATTACAAAATGATACAACATTAACAGATGCAGAGAAAGAAGCAATTGAATTTAACCAAAATTATTTATGGGGAAAATTCACATATAACGATGCAAGAGATAAAGTAATTCAAATTTCGACAGATTACTTATCAAAGGCTAAAGAAACAAAATCAGGAGCAAACCTAATAACTGCGTTTGGAACTAATGATGGAACAAAGAAATTTACAGAAGCAAACTATAAAGAGATATCAGTTAAAATGAAAGTTATATCAGATGATATTACTTCTGATCCTATTAGAAACGAAGCATGTATATCAGAAGATGCTGATGGTAACGGAAAATCAGTGGATGATAGAGATTCTGATACAGAAAAATGGGTTAAATATGAAGATGATGAAGACTATGATAATATAGTATTGAAGTCATTTGACTTAGCACTAAGAAAATTTATAGTTGCAGTAAGTAAGAATACAACAATAAAAGATAGTGATTACTTAAAAAATAGCAATGGAACATATACAAGAGCACCACAAGTTGATACTTCTAAATTAAATACTAAGGATGCAAATGGCAAAATAATTACAACAGCTATATATAATCATCCAAAAACACCTGTAGAAGTTAGTAGAGGGGATATTGTTGTATATAACCTAAGAGTATACAATGAAGGAACAATAGATGGTTATGCTGCCGAAATAAAAGATCACTTACCATCATATCTAGAATTTGTTGATGGCGAATTTAATAAAAAATATGGTTGGACAGTATCTTCTGATGGAAAAACTGTAACTACAGAATATTTAAAAAATGTTAAAATAGATGCAGCCACAGTTGATTCAGATGGTAAAGTTACACAATTAGCATCTAATGAAAAAGGAACTAATGGTAAAGAATTATTAATTATGTGTAAAGTAAAAGATACAGCATTATCTGATGAAAAAATTACTAACATTGCGGATATTACAAAATATTTAGATGATAACAAGCAAACAGTAACAGATAGAGACTCTGAACAAAATAATGTAAATACAACTGAGGGAAATAAACCTGAATACAAAGATAATGAGACAGGAAGCTATATACCAGGACAACAAGATGATGATGACTTTGAAAAAATAATTGTACCTAAGAAAGTAGACTTAGCACTAACAAAATTTATAACAGCAGTAAGTTCAGATGAAAAAATAGAAGATGGAGAATATTTAACTCCAAACAAGAATATTGGAAGTAAAACAAATGAGTATACAAGAGCAACTGTGGCAGACACAACAGGTTTAAAAGCTGGAACAAGTACTAATGCAACATATACAGAAAAGAAGAATATAGAACCATTAGTTGTAGGAAAAAATTCATATGTATTATATAACATAAGAGTATACAATGAGGGAGAAGTTGATGTATATGCAGGAGAAGTAACAGACTATTTGCCAGAAAACTTAGAATTTGTTGAAGGAGACTTTAATACAAATTATGGATGGACTGCAGAAGGACAAAAGGTTAAAACAAGTTATTTATCTTCAAAAAATGGTGAAGATAAATTAATAAAAGCCTTTAACAAAGAAAGTGATGATGGAGCAGGTTCAGGATTGGATTATAAGGATTTACCAATTCTTTGTAGAGTAAGCAGTAAGGCAGAAGGTGGTAAGAAATTAGTTAACACAGCAGAAATCACAAAATATGAAGACAAAGATGGAAATACATTACCAAAAGATGTAGATTCAACACCTGAAAATAAAGGCGAAAAGAACGTTGAAAAAAGAAACGAAGATGATGACGATTATGAAGTAATTACTGTACAAAATATAGACTTAGCATTAACAAAATTTATAACTGCTGTAAGTGATGATGAGAAAATAGAAGACGGAGAATATTTAACCAAAGATAAAACAAGCAAAAATGCAGGAAGTGAAACGAATCCATATACTAGACAAACGAAAGTTGACACAAAGGAACTAAGAGACAATGAGGATTGCCATGATGCTACATATACAAGAATAAAAGATGCTTTAATAATAAAAAGAAATTCATATGTACTATATAACATAAGAGTATATAATGAAGGTGATACAGATGTATATGCAGGCGAGGTAACAGATTACTTACCAGAAAATCTAAGTTTTGTAGATGGTGAATTCAACAAAAATTATGGATGGACTGCAGAAGGACAAATTGTTAAAACAACATACTTATCATCTGATAATGGTGAAGATAAATTACTAAAAGCATTTGACAAAGAAAGTGATAATGGTGCTGGTTCAGGAATAGATTATAAAGATTTGTCAATACTATGTAGAGTAAATAGTAAAACACCAACTGGAAAAGAATTAGTAAATACAGCTGAAATAACAAAATATCAAGATAAAGATGGAAAAGATATACCAAATGATGTAGATTCAACACCTGAAAATAAGAAGACAAAAAATGACAAAAACAGAGAAGAAGATGATGATGACTATGAAGTAGTTGTTGTAAAAGAATTTGACCTTGCTTTAAGAAAATGGGTAACACAAGCAATTGTAACAGAAAATGGAAAAACAACAGTAACAAATACTGGACACAAGCCATACGATGACCCAGAGCAAGCAGTAAAAGTAGAATTAAACAGAAAGAAATTAAGCCAAGTAACTGTTAAATTTAGATATTCAATAAGAGTTATCAATGAAGGAGATATTGCTGGATATGCAAAAGAAATAACAGATTATGTACCACAAGGATTAAAATTCATAGCCTCAGATAACCCAGGATGGGTAGATAAAGGAAACAATGTAATTGCTTCAAGAGAATTGGAAAATACATTGTTACAACCAGGAGAATATAAAGACATAAGCGTACTTCTTACTTGGACTAATAACGAAAATAATTTAGGACTAAAAACAAACACAGCAGAAATTTCAGAAGATTATAATGAATATGGAGTTCCAGATAAGGATTCAACACCTAACAATAAGAAAACAGGTGAAGATGATATAGATGATGCACCAGTATTGTTATCAATTAAAACAGGACAAATAAGAATTTACTTTACATTAGGATTTGTAGTATTAATTACATTAGCAGGTGGAGTTATTCTTATTAAGAAATATGTATTATAGATGGTCCAGTAGATGAAATACTTAACTAGTAAAAAAAGAAATTTCTAGTTCGAAAAAATTTGATTGGATGAAAGGAAATTCCTATTTTCAGGAATTTCCTTTCAATTTTGGCAAAGTAAGCATAATATGATAAAATAGATGTATTGGAAGGGAAGAAAGGAACAATGATAGATTTAGAGCAATTAGCAAATAAAGTAGAAGAAGAAATTAAAACTCAATTTCAAGATATAGATAATATATGTAAAATTAATAGTAAAAAGGTTTTAGAAGCGTTTCAAAGATGTAACTTGCAAGAGGCTCATTTAAATTCGTCAACTGGATATGGAATAGATGAACCGGGAAGAAATAAAATAGAGGAAATTTATAGTCATATATTTAAAAGTCAAGATGCTCTTGTTAGAACTCAAATGATTTCGGGAACACATGCATTAGCAATAACCTTGTTCGCATTACTAAGAAATGGAGATACAATGCTTAGTATAACTGGAGAACCATATGATACATTACAAACTGTTATTGGGATTTCTGGTAATAGCAAAAGTTCACTAAAAGAATTTGGTGTTAAATATGAACAAATTGAATTAAAGAATAATGATTTTGATATAGAAAAAATAAAAGAAAGAGTGTCTAAAAAAGATATAAAATTGGTAGAAATTCAAAGGTCAAGAGGATATTCAACAAGAAAAAGCTTAAACATAGAAAAAATAGAAAAAGTAATTAGAGCAATTAGACAGGTAAACAAAGATGTAATTGTTATGGTAGATAATTGCTATGGTGAATTTGTAGAGGAAAAAGAACCAATTGAAGTTGGAGCAGATATTGCAGTTGGTTCTTTAATGAAAAATCTAGGGGCAGGAATAGCAACATCTGGCGCATATATAGTTGGAAATAAGGATTTAATAGAACTTTGTGCTGAAAGATTAACTTCACCAGGGATTGGTAAAGAAATAGGACCATCATTAAATCAAAATACTTTATTAATAAAAGGTTTGTTCTTTGCTCCAGCGGTTGTAGCAAGTAGTGTCAAAACAGCTGTATTCGCAAGTAGAATACTAGAAAAATTGGGATATAATGTAGAACCAAAATATAACGAAAAAAGAGCAGATATTGTGCAAACAATATGTTTAGATTCAGAAAAAAAATTGATAAAGTTCTGTCAAGGAATACAGGCTGGATCTCCAATAGATTCTGGGTTGATTCCAGTTCCAGGAGATATGGGTGGATATGAAGATAAAGTAATAATGGCAGCTGGAACGTTTACTCAAGGATCAACAATAGAACTAAGTTGTGATGGACCAATTAGACCTCCATATATAGCATATATGCAAGGAGGACTTACATATGAATATGGAAAAATGGGTGTTTTAAAAGCAATTGAATTTATGAATTTAACAAACTAGAAAAAATGCTGTTACAAAGTATAGGAGAACTGTAAATGAAGGTAATTGTAATTGGTGGAGGCCCTGCAGGAATGATGGCAGCAATAACCTCTGCAAAAAATGGTAATGAAGTTACTCTAGTTGAAAAAATGGAGTCACTTGGAAGAAAATTATTAATAACAGGAAAAGGAAGGTGTAATATAACATCTTCTTTACACATAGATAAATTTATCGAAAACACACCGGGAAATGGTATGTTTTTATATAGTTGTTATAAAAAATATACAAATCAAGATATAATTCAATTTTTGAAGGAGCAAGGCTTAGAAGTAAAAGAAGAAAGAGGAAATAGGATATTTCCTGTAACAGATAAATCTCTTGATGTCCTAAAATGCTTCACGAAAAAAATAAAAGAGATGGGGATAAAAGTTAAATGCAATACAAAAGTAGAAGAAATACTAGCTATAAATAACAAAGTTATTGGAATAAAAGTAAGTACTAACAATGGGTTAAAAGTAGAAAAAATAATAGCAGATAAGGTAGTATTAGCAACAGGAGGTAAAAGCTATCCATTAACTGGTTCAACAGGTGATGGGTATAAATTAGCAGAAAACTTAGGACATACTGTAACCAAAATTCGCCCATCGCTTGTTCCATTAGAAATATATAATGTAGAAGAATGTAGAGCAATGCAAGGGTTAAGCTTAAAAAATGTGAAAATTAATTTAAAAGACATAGAATCAAACAAAAATATTTATGAAGATTTCGGGGAAATGTTATTTACACATTTTGGAGTATCTGGTCCTATAGTATTGAGTTCATCTTCTCATTTAGTTAGATATAAAAATATAGAAAAAAAATTAAAAAACAAGAACATAATATTGCAAATTGACTTTAAACCAGCATTGTCGGTAGAAAAATTAGATAATAGAATAGTTAGAGATTTTGAAAAACAAAAGAATAAGATATTTAAAAATAGCTTAAATGAATTATTGCCACAAAAATTAATACCTATTGTAATTGATAGAAGTAAAATAAAACCAGAAAAACAAGTAAATGAAATAACAAAAGAGGAAAGAAGAAGATTAGTAGAAATATTAAAAAACTATACATTAAAAATAGCAAAATTTAGACCTATTGAAGAAGCTATAATTACAAGTGGAGGAGTAAATACAAAAGAAATAAATCCCAAAACGATGGAATCAAAAATAATTGAAGGTCTATTTTTTGCAGGTGAAATAATTGATGTGGATAGCTACACAGGAGGGTTTAACCTTCAAATTGCTTATTCAACTGGATTTGTTGCAGGTTCGCCAACTGAACTAAAGTAGCTATAATACATGACTCTTATTGGCAAATTGAAAGAGGAGATAATTATGGAGGAGTTTATTACAATTAAAGAAAATGTTTGGTCTCAGATTGTGGAAAAAAAGTCTAAATTTATAGCACATTTATTTTATATAGAAAGTAAAGAAGAAGCTGAAAAAATTATTAATAATTTAAAGAAGAAATATTTTGATGCAAGGCATAATTGTTTTGCATACAGGGTAATTGATGAAGAAAATATAATTGAAAAAGCTTCTGATGATGGTGAACCTTCTGGTACTGCTGGAGCTCCTATGCTAAGGATTTTACAAACAAATAATTTGGTAAATGTATTAGTTGTTGTTACAAGATATTTTGGTGGCATTTTGTTGGGGACTGGCGGACTGGTTAGGGCTTATTCATATAGTTTACTTCAAGCTATAAATGAAAGTACTAAAGTAGTAAAATGTTTAGGATATGAACTGGAAGTAGAATTAAAATATAGTGAATTTGAAAATTTAAAGTATTACTGTAAAAATAACAATATTAATATTGTTAATTCAAAATATTCAGAAAATATTGTTTGTAAAATAGAATTAGAAGAAAATGCAAAACAAAAAATAATGAAAGATTTTGAAATAAAAAATATAAATTTAAATTATATAAAAGTATTATCTAAAAAATATGTAATAAAAAGTACGTAAAAATAAAACTTTTATAAAACAAATGGAAAAAACTACCAATAAAATATTGAACTTCCTAAAATAAAGTTGTATAATCACAATTGTAAAAAATTTACATTAAATTTAGGAGGTAAAAAATGAAAGAAAAAATTTCTGTTTTAATAGCAGACGATAATCAAGAATTTAGCCATACATTATCTACTTATATAAATTCACAAGAAGATATGGAAGTAGTGGGAATGGCCAAAGATGGTAATGAAGTAATGGAATTAATATCAAGGACAAATCCAAATGTGGTTTTGTTAGACATAATTATGCCACATCTAGATGGATTAGGAGTATTGGAGAAAATAAATGAAATAAAAGATTCTAAAAGACCAACGTGCATAATGTTATCTGCAGTAGGACAAGATAAAATAACGCAAAAAGCTATTATTTTAGGAGCAGAATATTATGTTGTAAAACCATTTGATATAGAATTACTTATAAAAAGAATTAGAGAGATAAGGTTCTATAAGCCAAACCAAGTACCAAATAATTTTATATCAAGAGATACTACTAATAAGTACATAGATATTTCAGTAGAGCAAAGTAAGAAAGAAGAAAATTTGGAAGCGTTGGTAACAAATATAATTCATGAAGTTGGAGTACCAGCACATATAAAAGGATATCAATATTTAAGAGAGGCCATTATGATGGTTGTAAATGATATTGAAGTAATAAATCAGATTACCAAAAGTCTGTATCCCAAAATTGCATATAAATATGATACAACTCCGAGTCGAGTCGAACGTGCAATACGTCATGCAATAGAAGTTGCTTGGGGACGTGGACAACAAGAAATTGTAGAAAAAATATTTGGATATACAATATCAGCAGCAAAGGGAAAGCCAACAAATTCAGAATTTATTGCAATGATTGCTGATAAACTAAGGCTAGAATTAAAGAGCGCATAAATTTCTGTATAAACTTGGGATTTTTGGAAAAAATAATATAAATACATAATTCCAAGGAGGCATACAATGAGTCAAAGTAATTTAAAAAATATGGTAATATTAAAAAATTTACCATCTAACATTGTAGAAGAGGCTATAGTTATACTAAAGTCTAATAAAAAAGTAAAAAATGTTGAAACAATAGAAAAAAATAAAACAATAGAAAATAAAACAGCAGTAGTAAGAGAAAATGATTACATTTTAAAAGAAGCCGAGATGCTGGTTTCAAGCTATATTTCTAAATTAGAAGAAAAGAAAAATGAAAAGAAAATAACTAATAATAAAATAAATAAAAAATATAGTAGAATGAAAAATTATGCTTATATAGCAACAATTGTTATATTTATAGAAACCTTGATATTATTTTTAAGATAATAATGTATGAATAAAGTACTTTTTCCGAACATATAGTTTAAAAAGAAACTAAGGAAGAGGTGCTTTTTTTATGGAAAAAACTATATCAGTTGAAGAAAAAATAAGACGAGCTGAAGAAATATATGCAAGGAGAAAAGGAGAAAATATAAAGCAAATATCTAGTGTGAATATTAGCAAAGAAAAAAAGGATGTAAAACTACTAAAAAAAATGATAATTCAACTTTTAGTGTGTGCATCAATTTATGTTGTTATTTATATTATTCAAAGCAATGAATATGTATTTTCAAAGGATTTTACAAACAAGTTAAATGAAGTGTTATCATATGATACTAATTTTCTAGAGTTGTATAACAATGTAAAAAATCAAATTAAGGCTTCACTTTCAAATATTCAAGAGGAGGAGGGGCAGAATAATGAGGAGCAGGACAAAACAAATCATGAACAAAAAGAAGAACAAACACCTGAAATGACTAATAAAACAGAGAGCATTGGAGGAGCTGAAAATACAGAAGTTTTATCACAAACAGAACAGGATATAAATAATGTGAAAAATACAACAAGCTTTATAAAACCTGTTGAGGGATTAGTTAGTTCTAAATATGGACAAAGAGATACAGCAACAGGAAGTGTTCCAAAAAATCATACAGGGACTGATATTGCTACAAATATTGGGACAAAAATAAGGTCGGCAACAGATGGTGAAGTTGTTTTATCTTCAGAAGAGGGAGATTATGGAAAGCATTTAAAGATTCAAATTAGAGAGGTTAGCATAATTTATGCACATTGTAGTAAATTGTATGTTAAACAAGGAGACAAGGTTGAGCAAGGACAAGAAATTGCAGAAGTTGGTTCAACAGGAAATTCTACTCGGACCGCATTTACATTTTGAAATAAGAATTTCTGAAAGAACAGTAAATCCACAGAGCATTTTAGATTTATAGATATTATTCAAACTGAGAGGGGTAAAATTAAAATGAACTTAAAAATTGATTTGAAAATATTTTTGTTTTTAATATTATTCTATTTTACAGAACAAATTGATACTTATCTGTTGGTAATAATTTTTGCAATTATACATGAACTTGGTCATATGACAGCACGGGCTGATTATGGGAATGAAACCTGAAAAAATAGAATTAAAACCTTATGGTGTTGCTATTTTGTTTAAAACAATTCCAGAAGATTATAATAAAAAAATATTTCGCGGTAATTTATTGGAAATAAAGAAAATAATTGTATCAGTTGCTGGACCTTTAACAAATTTAATAATTATTTGTATTACAAATAAAATAGAATTTGGTCTATTTAATAATTTAATGATTATATATGCTAATATATTGTTAATTGTATTTAACTTAATACCAATTTACCCTTTAGATGGAGGAAGAATTTTAAAAGGAATTTTACATATAAGATATGGAAAGAGAAAATCTGAGAAATACATAAACAACATATCATTTATTACATTAATTTTTTTGACGTTTATTTCTAGTATAGCAATATATTATATGAAAAATATAGCAATATTAATAATTATAATTTTTCTTTGGGCACTTTATTTAAAGCAAGATAGGTTATATAAGAATAAGGAAAAAATTTATAATTTAATAAAAAAAACTATTGAAATTGACACAAATTAATAGTAAACTATAAATGGTAATACAATATGTTGTGGATTTAATTTTTTATAGGAGAATTCAAAGGATGAAAAAAATTTTAAAGAATCAAAAAGGTATAAATTTAATTAGTTTGACATTAGCAGTAATGATTATATTAATTTTAACAGGTATAGTGCTTTATAATGTTAAAGGAAATCTAAGTATGCAAAGATTAAGAAATATGCAAGTCGATATAGAAAATTTACAAGATAAGGTTTCTACATATTATTCTAATTATGGTGATATTCCAGCTAAAATTAAGTATACTAATATATCAGCAATAGAGACAGCTGGACTTATAGGTGTAATGGATGATGAGGAAGAGTTTTATGTACTAGATTTATCTGCTTTGGAAAATGTTACACTTAATTATGGAGAAGACTATAAAAAAATAACAGAAGGAATGTCACAATCAGATGTAGATGAATTAGATAATTTATATATTATTAATAAAGATACTCACAATATTTTTTTAGCAGGTGGCGTGAGAGTTGATGGAAAAATGTATTATACAAACTATACTGAAGATAAAGTGGATAAAGATGTAATCAATATACATAATGTTCAAGATTAAATACAGTATCCAGAAATATGGATAATGATAGAATATTTATGCGAAATACCAAAATAATTGATTATTATTGAAAGAAAGAGAATAAAAACTATTTTTTGTCTAAAAATTAGTAAAAAGCCAATATTCGTAAGATTATTGGCTTTTGTAATATATTTGTAATAATTTAGAAATATTTTTGTCATTTTCGTGTAAAATACATTGACTTTTTAGCATTTTCGTTATATCATATATTTGTTAAAAAATGTGTTTTTATAATCCGAATGGAAGGAATGAGAAAAATTATGGGAGAAGTTATAGTTATAACATCAGGGAAAGGTGGAGTAGGAAAAACAACAACCACTGCAAATTTAGGTTCAAGTTTAGCATTGGAAGGAAAAAAAGTAGCATTAGTAGATACAGACATAGGGCTTCGTAACTTAGATGTTGTTATGGGGCTAGAAAATAGAATAGTATATGATATAGTAGATGTTGTAGAAGAAAAATGTAAATTAAGACAAGCATTAATAAAAGATAAAAGATTTAAAGAATTATACCTACTACCAGCAGCTCAAACAAGAGATAAAAGCGCAGTAAATGAAGAACAAATGAGAACTTTAGTTGCAAAGTTAAAAGAAGAATTTGATTATATACTAATAGACTGTCCAGCAGGAATAGAGCAAGGATTTAAAAATGCGATAGCAGGAGCAGACCGTGCAATTGTTGTAACAACCGCAGAAATTTCTGCAATAAGAGATGCAGACAGAATTATAGGTTTATTGGAATCATCAGAGATAAAAAATCCAGACTTAGTAATAAACAGAATTAGACCTAATATGGTAAGAAAAGGGGAAATGATGGACGTTGATGATATAGTGGATCTTTTGTCTATCAATTTAATAGGTGTAGTACCAGACGATGAGTACATAATAACTCAAACAAATAAGGGAGAACCAGTTATACAAAATAAAAGAGCTCCATCTGGAAAAGCATATTTGGAAATTGCTAAAAGAGTACTTGGAGAAAAAATAGAAGTAACAATTCCGGGAGTTGAAAAAGGATTTTTTGCAAAAATTAAAAGAATATTCAAAAAACAATAATAATTTTGGGGGTTAGTAGGAATAATGTTTGAAAACATAATGAAATTTTTTAAGAAGAAGAACCAAAAAGAAGAAAAAACAAGTTCAAATTCAAAAGAAGCAGCAAAAGAAAGATTACATTTAGTGTTAATGCAAGATAGAGCCAATGTATCAGCTGATTTCCTTGAACTTATGAAACAAGAAATAATAGAAGTAATAAAAAAATATATAGATGTAGACGAAAGTGCAATTGATGTAAGACTTACAAACAAAGAAAATGAAGATGGAACAAATGGAGCACCTGCATTATATGCAAATATTCCAATTTTGAATATAAAAAATGAAGCAAGGAAAATGGAGGTAGGTTCTAATGATAAAGTAAAAGAAGTAAAAGAAGAAAAACAAAAAGCAGAAACAACAGTAGCTGAACAAGTGGAAAAAGTAAGAACAGAAGTGGTTAATAGCAATGAAAAAGATAAAACAAAAGAACAATCTAACAATGTTGCAGAGAAAAGTATGGAAGTGAAAAAAGAAGAAACTTTTGAAAATAAAGAAAAAAAAGAAGAAGAAAATAAGAGACAAGCAAAAATAAGTAAAAAAAGTAGTAAAACAAAAGAAACAATTAATTCGAAAATTAATTAGGAAAAAGAGTGATTTAATTGAGAAAAAGAGAGTTAAAAAATATAGAGTGGAGTTTATTAATAGTTGCAATTATTTTATCTGTAGTAGGATTAGTTGCACTATTTTCTGCCACACAAAGTACAGAACATGATGAATTCAACAAACAATGTATTTGGCTTATAATAAGTATAGTTATTATGGCTGTAATTACAGTGATTGACTATGATTTAATTGTAAAAGTGTCACCAATTGTTTATGGAATATTTATTGTTTTATTAATTGCGGTATTATTTACTAAACCCATAAATGGTGCAACTAGTTGGTTTGATATTGGATTTTTTTCATTTCAACCAGGAGAATTTGCTAAAGTTGCTGTAATATTATTTTTAACTTATGGCATAACAAAGATACAAGAAAGAAATAAAAGTGATATAAACAAGCCAACAAGGTTATTAATAATAATTACAATATTAGGATTACCTGTATTATTAATTATAAAGCAACCAGATTATGGAACTGCGGCAGCTTTTATTATAGCAACAGCGATGATGGTAATTGTTTCAGGAATTAATAAAAAGTATATTATAATTACTGCTATATTAGTAGCATTACTAATACCAATTATATATAGTTTTATACTGCCAGAACATGCTAAAAAAAGAATTGAAATATTTTTAAATCCAGAATCAGATCCAAGAGGATCTGGATATAATATTATTCAATCCAAATTAGCAATAGGAGCAGGTGGACTTACTGGAATGGGATTACTTAAAGGAAACCAAACGCAACTGGGTTTTTTGTATCCAAAAACTACAGACTTTATTTTTGCTGTTATTAGCGAAGAAATGGGATTTATAGTTGCATGTAGCATAATTATACTGTATGTATATTTAATAACAAAATGCTTATATGTTGCAAAAACAGCTAAAGATGAAGCTGGATCATTAATAGCATCGGGTATAGTAGGTGTTTTCTTATTTCACATGATAGAAAACATAGGTATGGTAATGGGAATACTGCCAATTACAGGAGTTCCACTTCCATTTGTAAGTTATGGAGGAAGTTCCTTAATTACAAATTTTATTTGTATTGGACTATTACTAAATATAAGTAGTAAAAGGCATAAAACAATATTTGTAAAATAGGAGAAAATATGTATTTAAAAAAAATAAAAATAGGAAATATAGAATTACAAAATAACTTAATACTAGCTCCTATGGCAGGTGTAACAAACCTGCCTTTTAGAATTATATGCGAAAAATTTGAGCCAGGATTGGTTTGTACAGAAATGGCAAGTGCAAAGGCAATGTTTCATAATGACCAAAAAACAAAAAGACTTTTGAATACAGAAGGAGAAAAAAGACCAATAAGTTTTCAATTATTTGGCAGTGATGAAGAATCTCTAGCATTTAGTAGTAAATATATGAGTAGCTTTGCAGATATAATAGATATAAACATGGGATGTCCAGCACCAAAGGTAGTAAAGAATGGAGATGGTAGCAAACTTTTATTGAACTTAGAAAAAGCAAAAAGTGTTATGGAGGCAGTTGTAAGTAATAGCACTGTGCCAGTAACTGTAAAAATAAGGAAAGGCTGGGACAAGGAAAATATAGTAGCAGTAGAAGTTGCGAAAATTGCAGAACAGGTTGGAATTTCGGCTATAACAGTTCATGGAAGAACAAGAAGTGAATTTTACACAGGAAAAGCAGATTGGAAAATTATAAAAAAAGTTAAAGAAAGTGTAAAAATACCAGTAATTCGGGAATGGAGACGTAGTAGATGAAGAGACTGCATTTGCAATGTTTGAACAAACCGGGGTAGACGGAATTGCAATAGGAAGAGGCTCTTTGGGGAATCCATGGATATTTAGAAATATAAAACATTTTTTAGAAACAGGTCAAAAATTACAACCTCCGTCAAATGGAGAAAAATTAAAAATAATTATAGAACATATAAATTTAGCAGTAGAAGAAAAGGGAGAAGATATTGCAATAAAGGAACTTAGAAAACATATTTCGTGGTATACAAAAAATATGCCAAACTCTAGTGAATTCAGAGCTGAAATGAATAAGATAGAGAAAAAAGATGAGCTAGTTAAAAAGATAGAACAATTTTTTAAAACATAAAAAACAATTAAGCCGAATAAAAATAATAGTAATATAATTTTTATTCGGCTTTTCTTTTTGAAAATAAGAGTACGAAGGAAGGATGGAAAAGATGTCTAGAGAAAAAATACATATACATAATCATTATCGCAAACAACCTATAAACAAAGGAAAATTAGCTATTATTGTTTTAATTATACTAATAATTACCACAATAATTACAATTTTTTTTATAAAAAACAGTAAAAATCCGGCTAAAAATTTCAAAATTGGAAATAATACTACTAGTCAAGAAATTGTAAATAATATTTTAAATATTAGTTCATATGAAACCAAAGTAGAAGTAGAGATAAAAAGTAATAAAAACGAGAATAGATATATAATAAAACAAACCTACAATGGGGAAGAAGAAAGTACACAAGAAGTACTAGAACCAAGTAATATTGCAGGAGTAAAAATAATAAAAAATGGAAAAAATTTAAAGCTAGAAAATACACAGTTAAACCTAAGTACAATGTTTGAAAATTATGAATATTTATCAGGTAATGACCTAGATTTAAGTAGCTTTATTCAAGATTATAAAAATAATAACAAGCAAGAAATTAAAGAAAAAAATAATGAAATAATATTAAAAGTAAATAATCAAAATAGGACTAGAATCTTGTACATAAGCAAGGAAACAGGGATGCCAACAAAGATGGAAATACAACACAATAACAAAAATTTAGCTATTTACATATTATATAATGAGGTAAATGTAAATAGCTAAAACACTATTTCTTTACTTTGAACTATATTAAGAATAATATAAGACATACTTGACAATCGGAGTATTTAGGAGTGAAGAAAATGCAAATAAAAAGAGGCGATATGTTTTATGCAGATTTAAGCCCAGTAGTCGGTTCAGAACAGGGAGGAATTAGACCAGTATTAATTATTCAAAATGATTTAGGAAACAAATATAGTCCAACAGTAATTGCAGCAGCTATAACATCTAGAACAGGTAAAACAAAGTTGCCTACACATATAGAAATAGAATCTTCATGTGGATTAAAAAGTAATTCAGTTGTATTAGCCGAGCAAATAAGAACTATAGATAAAAGCAGATTAAAGGAGAGAATTGGACATATTGATGATGAAAAAATAATAGATAAAGTAAATAATGCATTAGGAGTAAGTTTCGGGCTGGGAGAATAAATTAAAGGGGTGTCCCCAAATTCCTAAAAGAGGAAGAAAAGAGACGTCCCTAAATTTTTTAAACTTTTAATTTTTTTATTATTTTAATTTCGTGATACAAAGTTTGTATATCAGTTTTTTTTCTATCGTATGTTTCTTTATATTCTTGTAGAATAGAACTATAATTTTCAATGGTTTCATTTTTTCTTAATAAAGCTTTCATTCCTTCTAAATAATAGTTTTTGTCTTTTTCCTTTTTTGCTTTTTCCATATCTTCTTGATATTTACTAATTTGTTTTAATCTTTTTATTTCTTCTTTTAAACTATCAACATAATTTTGTGTTAAATAAATTTCATATTCTACATCTTCAATTACAACCTTAAGCAGTTTACGAACAATTAGAGGATTGTTTTTTCCCAATTTAGTATTTTCAACCATAACACTTAAGGCATCAGACTTTTTTATTTGTTCATTTGGTTTAGTGTTATCAATTAGTATTTTTAAAGTATCAGAAATGCCGATATGAGATTTATACTGCCTTTTGCTTACAATTGCATCATATTCATCAGCTACCCTGATAATTTGTCCTTCATATGGAATATCTTTTTTCTTCAATCCTTGAGGATATCCTGTACCATTTAATGCTTCGTGATGGTAAAACGGTCCTGCAGCATAAGGTCTTAGTTTTAAGTCTTTCATACACATATCATAACCAATAGTTGTATGTGTTTTCATAACTTCATATTCTTCGTCTGTTAATTTTCCAGGTTTTTGTAATATTTCTGGTGGAATAAATAATTTGCCAATATCATGTAAATATGCGCAAATTGTACAGTATTCGGTAAAACCTTTTGTACAATGAAGCTTTTCGCATAATCTACAAGTTAGGGCTGCAACGTTTTCGCAATGCTTTCTTGTAAAAACATCTAATGAATCTAGCATGTTAAGTTGATATCTCATGCTTTCATCTAAGTTATAAGATTTTAATAGTGTTTTATCATAAAAATCAAATGTTTTATTCATTATTATTCTCCTTTGTGTATGACTCTTACATTATAATAACATTAAAAAATCCAATTTTCAAGGTTTATTAAATTTTTTGATTGAACAATAACCATTTTTGTGCTATTATATATTAGTAAATAAAAATAAAAGGAGCAGTAAAATGTATAGAACAAAAAATTGTGGAGAATTAAATATAGACAATACAAATGAAAAAGTAGAATTAGCAGGATGGATTCAAAAAATAAGAAATCTTGGTGGAATGATTTTTATAGATTTAAGAGATGAATTTGGAATTACTCAAATTGTAATTCAAGATGAACAATTACAAGAACAATTAAAAGAATTAAATACAGAAAGCTGTATCCACGTTTCGCGGAAAAGTTGTGGAAAGAAGTAATAAAAATAAGAAAATATCAACAGGAGAAATAGAAGTTGTTGCAAATAAAATAGAAATACTTGGAAAATGTAAAAATATTCTTCCATTTGAAATAAATACGGACCAAGATGTAAGAGAAGACCTAAGGTTAGAATACCGTTTTCTAGATTTAAGAAATGAAAAATTACATAATAATATTTTACTTCGTTCAAAAATACTAAAAACTTTAAGAGATAGAATGGATGAATTAGGATTTACAGAAATTCAGACACCAATTTTAGCAAATTCATCACCAGAGGGAGCGAGAGATTATTTAGTACCAAGCAGGTTAAATCCAGGAGAATTTTATGCTCTTCCACAAGCTCCACAACAGTTTAAACAATTGTTAATGGTAGCTGGATTTAATAAGTATTATCAAATAGCTCCATGTTTTAGAGATGAAGACCCAAGAGCAGATAGAGCACCAGGAGAATTTTATCAATTAGACTTTGAAATGAGTTTTGCAGAGCAAGAGGATGTACTTAAAGTAATTGAAGATGTAGTGCCATATACATTCAAAAAATTTACAAATTGGAAAGTTGATGAAGGTTCGTTTATTAGAATTCCTTATAGAGAAGCTATGGAAAAATACGGAATAGACAAACCAGACTTAAGAAATCCACTATTAATACAAGATGTTACAAAATTGTTTGAAAACTCTGACTTTAATGCGTTTAAAGGAAAAACAATAAAAGCAATTGTAGTACCAAATGGTGCTATGCAAGGAAGAAAATTTTTTGATAAGATGTGCGAATTTGCTTGTACAGAAGAAGTTGGTGCTAAAGGACTTGCATGGACAAAATTTGAACAAGATGGAACAGTAACCGGAGGAATTTCTAAATTTATAACAGTGGAAATGAAAGAAACATTAGAAAAAGAATTTGGAGTTACAGCAAATTCAGCAATATTCTTCATAGCAGACGAATTTGAAAAAGCACAAAAAATAGCAGGTCTAGTAAGAATAGAACTTGGGAAAAAATTAGATTTAATAGAAAAAGGAGTATATAAATTCTGCTTTATAGTAGATTTTCCAATGTACGAATTATCTGATGAAGGAACAATAGATTTTAGCCATAATCCGTTTTCAATGCCACAAGGTGGACTAAAAGCTTTAGAAACAAAAGAGCCATTAGATATTTTAGCATATCAGTTTGACCTAGTATGCAATGGATATGAAATGGCATCCGGAGCAGTAAGAAACCACAATCCAGAAATAATGGTAAAAGCATTTGAAATTGCAGGCTATACAGAAGAAGATGTAAAAGGCAGATTTGGTGCACTTTATAATGCATTTCAATATGGAACACCACCACATGCTGGAGCAGCACCTGGAATAGACAGAATGATAATGTTAATAGCAGATTCACAAAATATAAGAGAAATAATAGCGTTCCCTAAAAATAAAAAAGCAAGAGATTTGCTTATGAGAGCACCATCTAAAGTAAGTGAGGAACAACTAAAGGATGTTCATATACAATTAAGAGAAAAATAAATGTTGGAAAAATTAATGAATTTAAAGGTAAATTAGCATATTCGCTAAATAGAAACGAATTTTTATATATTAATCATTAGCGCGAGCATTTCAACGTAATTATACTGAACAGTAACAATTTTTTTGTAAAATGTTAATAAAAAACTTGTAATAAAATTATAATTATGATATAAATATACTATAAAAATCAAGCTAAATAGAAAGGCGGAGTTTTTGTGGAAGAAGAAATTAGAAGTGATGCAAAAACAATACTAATTGTTGATGATGAACAACCTATAATTGATATATTGGTATATAATTTAAAAAAAGAAGGGTATAATACTATAGAGGCAAGTGATGGGTTAACTGCTATAGATATCGCTTTGGAAAAAAAGCCTGATTTAATATTACTGGATATTATGCTTCCAAAATTAGATGGATTATCTGTATGTAAAAGAATAAAAAATACATTAAATGTTCCAATTATTATGCTAACAGCAAAAGATGGAGAAATAGATAAAATATTAGGTTTAGAACTTGGAGCAGATGATTATATTACTAAGCCATTTAGTGTAAGGGAATTAGTAGCAAGGGTAAAGGCAAATTTAAGAAAAGTAGATGTAGCTTCAAATATTCAGACATCAGATTCTCAAAAGGAAGAAAAGAAAAAAGAAAGCAAAATAATAGTTAGTGACTTAGAATTAGACCTTGATAAATTCGAAACAAAAGTAAGAGGTCAAATAATAGATTTAACTTTAAGAGAATTTGAGGTTCTTAGGTTTTTAGCATCTCAGCCAGATCAGGTAATAACAAGAGAAGTACTACTTGAAAAAGTATGGGGATATGAATATTTTGGAGATATAAGAACAGTAGATGTTACAGTAAGAAGAATTAGAGAAAAAATAGAAAAAGATACATCAGCTCCAAAAATATTAATTACCAAAAGAGGAGTAGGGTATTATATTGCATCTAAATAAAAGAAAAGAATAGGAAAACATTCAACGAATGTTTTCCTACTCTTTTTAGTGTGCATCTTTTAAATTTTGTTTTAATGTAACTTTTACAATTGTTCCTTCAGGTATTTGTTCATCTTTGTCATAATCTTGAGAAATAACAGTACCTGTGCCTTCTATATTAATATTTAAATTTTTTGTTCGCAGAGTTTCAGTGGCCTGAGAGGCACTCATTCCTTTTAAATCTGGTACTGATATTGAAGTTGTAACATTGCTATCTTCACTATTAATTACAATAATAGAATTTCTAGATAAATAAGCTCCTGGTTTAGGTGTTTGATCAACAACAAGTAAATTATTTTCGTCACCTTTTATATAAACTTTAGTTTTAAATCCGGCATTTTCTAAAATCTTTTTTGCTTCTGCAACAGTTTTATTTTTTATATTTGGAACCAAGCACAAATTGTTAGATGAAGTAACATCAGTTCTATCGTTATCAGAAGGAACACTAAGATATGGTAATATTTCAGATAACATTTGAGATACAACAGGACCTGCAAGTTGTCCACCTTGATGATTATTTTTTGGTGGGTCATATAAAGTTAGAAGCAATACTACTTGAGTATCTTCTACAGGTGAAATTGCTACATAAGAAGCGACATAACCTTCTTCTTGTTTAGTAGATATTGGTTCAGAAGTACCAGTTTTTCCACCTATAGAATATCCTTCAACAGCAGCATGTCTTCCTGTTCCTTGTGGGCTAACAACAGATTCCATCATAGATTTAACACTTTCTGATGTTTGCTTTGAAATAACTTGTCTAACTTGTGTAGTAGGAATTTCACTAACTGTCCCAGTATCTGCATTGGTAACTTGTTTGACTATTCTTGGTTTCATTAAAATGCCGTCATTTGCAACACATGCAATTGCAGTTGTCATTTGTAAAGGAGTTATATTTAGCCTTTGTCCAAAAGACATTGTTGCAAGTTCAACTGGCCCTAATGTACTTAGGTCTTGGAAAATACTACTTTGCTCTCCATATAGACCAGAATTTGTAGAATTGAATAAGCCAAAAGCTTCATAGTATTTATATAAAGTAGGTGCTCCAATCCTTCTTGCCAATTGCATAAATGCTGGATTACAAGAATTCATAAGAGCATGTCTTAAGTCTTGTGAACCATGCGGGTTATAATCTCTCCAACACCTAATTTTAACAGGTTTACTTTGAGAGGCATCTGCAAATTCTTCATATCCCTTGCAATAAAAATCACCCGCTTTATCTGTTGTAGTAATATTTTCTTCCACAGCAACTGCTGATGTAATAACCTTGAAAACAGAGCCGGGTTCATACGTTTCAGCTACAGATTTATTTGACCACATTTTGTATAAAGCTTCACTTTTTTCTTCTGAGGTTAAGGAATAATAAGTTTGTGCTAAAGTATCATTAGGTGTGTAAGGTGTATTTAAATTATAATTTGGATAACATGCCATTGCGAGAATATCACCATTTTTTGGATCCATAACAATAACATTTCCACCTTTTTTACAATTATTATTTTCAACAGCTTTTTTTAAATATTTTTCTACAATTGTTTGAATATTTAAGTCAATTGTAAGTATTAAATCACTACCATTTTCAGCAGAAATATATGTTTCCTCTGCATTAGGAATTTCTTGTTGGTTACTACCTTTAGAGCTAACTATTTTTCCAGGCGTACCAGTTAAAACGGAATCCCATTTTGATTCTATACCGCTTAATCCTTGGTTATCATTACCGCAAAAGCCAATAATATTTGATGCAACAGTTTCATATGGGTAATATCTTTTTGTATCTTCATCAATATTTATTCCAACTGAAATATCATTATCTTTCATCCAATTTTTTAATTTTTCAACTTTTTCTTGTTCAACTTTTTTTACAATGGTTTCTACATGTGAAGTACTATTTACTTTTTGTAAGACATCATCATATTGTAATTCAAATATTTCAGATAAACCTTTTGCAACCTTTTCTTTTAACTCTGAGGTAGCTTTGTCGTTGCTTTTTGTTATTTTATTTGGGTTTATAGTAATAGTATCAACTTGTGCGCTTATAGCTAGAGCCTTTCCATTTGAATCATAAATGTTTCCACGTTTTGGACTAATAATTTGGTTTATTGTTTGCTGATTGTATGCAAGAGCTTTTAGTTCATTGCCTTGAATAAATTGCAAAAATCCAATTCTACCAATTAAAAGTGTAAGAATTAATAATGTAATTAATAATATTGTTCTTAATTTTTTTGTGTGAATAAAATTCTTATTTTCGAAAGGTGTTTTCATCTTTACAACCTTTTTATTACTATTTTTATTTTTCATTTTTCGCCTCTTTGGTTTTATAAAATAATTATATGGTTATTTTATATTAAAGTAGAGTAAAAAGCAATAAGAACTTGAAAAAATAAAAAAATTATAATAAAATATATGTTATAGTTCACAGCTTTTTATTATGTTTTAAGACAAAATCACACCCCGTTTTATTTCGTTTGGTTGCTTGCAAGGGTGATACTATTATTAGTTAAATACCAAGTGTTGTGAATATTGATAAATAATTCTGTGGAGGAGAGTTAATGCCAAATTTATTTGAAGAGACTAAATTTATTATGAAAAAATACAATATTAGAGCTAATAAATCACTAGGACAAAACTTTTTAATTGATGAAAGTGTTGTAGAAGAAATTATCCTAGGTGCTGATGTACAAGAAGATGATTTAGTAATTGAAATAGGCCCGGGACTTGGAACTTTAACAAAACATTTGCTAGAAAATGCTGGTAAGGTAATTTGTATAGAATTAGACAATAAAATGATTAATATATTGCAAGATAGATTTAAAATGTATGAAAATTTTGAATTGCTAAATCAGGACGTATTAAAAGTGGATTTAAAAAAACTAGTAAGAAGTGAAAAGGAAAAAAATAAAATAAAAAAAGTAAAAGTTGTTGCTAATTTACCATATTATATTACTACACCAATTATTATGAAACTATTAGAGGAGGAATTAGATTTAAACAGCATAACAGTTATGATACAAAAAGAGGTTGCAGATAGATTAATAGCCATACCAGGGCAAAAAAATACAGGAGCAATTACTTATTCGGTCTACTATTATTCAGAGGCGAAAGAAATATTAGAAGTTCCCAATAATGCCTTTATTCCAGAACCAGAGGTGAATTCAAAAGTAATAAAATTAACTATAAGAGGAAATAAGCCTGTTCAAGTAAAAAACAGGGAAGCCATGTTTAAGATAATAAAATATGCTTTTATGCAAAGAAGAAAAACACTTTTAAATGCTTTAACAAATGCAAATATCTTTGAAAACAAAGAAGAAGGAATAAAGATATTAAAAAAAATTGGATTAGAAGAAACTATTAGAGCAGAAAAATTAGAATTGCAAAATTTTGCAGATATATCAAATGAAATTTTATAAAAACCCTTTAAAAATGTTAAAATTTATGCTATAATGGAAAAGAAGTAAAAAAAGGGAGAATAAAATGAATCAAATTTTAGTTACTGAAAAATTATATATTACACCAGAGCTAAAAAGAAAAAAGAAAATCTACAAATTTAATTTTCTTTTGTCTGTTTTTTTTATATGTGTTCTAATATCCATATACTTTTATGCAGAATTTGATAGAAATAAAAGTGAAGAAGTATCACATGGAATTATGGAAGCATTTGATGAAAATACAGAAGATACAACAGTTGCTAAAAGCAATGTATTGCTTATAGTTTTGGATGATGAAGGAAATAATGTATCTGGAAATACTACAAATAGCACACAAAGTAATAATCAAAACAACATTCAAAATAGTGGGGATAAAAAGAAGACCACAAATAAGAAAATAATACAGACAACAGCTGAAGGGTATAGATATACTACAATAGCAACTATTAATATACCAAAAATAGGGGTACAATATCCTATATTAGATGGGCAAACTGATTCAGTAGAAGAAACAAAGGCATTGTTAAAAATATCGCCAACAAAATTTTGGGGAGCAGAGCCTAACCAAGTTGGAAATTTTTGCGTTGTAGGACATAATTATAGAAATACAAAATTTTTTAGCAAAGTACCTACATTGGTAAATGGAGATATTATAGAAATTACGGATTTGTCTGGAAAAACACTTAGATATTCTGTATATAATAAATACGAGGTTGTTCCAGAAGATACAAGTTGTACTACACAAATAACAAAAGGAAGAACTGAAATAACATTAATAACATGTACAAATGATAGTAAAATGAGAGTTATAGTGAAAGCAAAAGCAATTTAAAGGAGCATTTGGGCTCCTTTTTTAATAGTACAATATATATAACGTTTAACTTATTTTTTTATTATTGTTTTGAAGTCTAACAAGCTCTTTAGTAATAGCATTAATAATTAGTTTATTGTAATTGTTTAATTTTAAATAATCTTCTAAAAATTCTTGTTCAACCAAATCGTTAAGAATAGGAGTGTCGTTTTTTATTAAATCCTGAAATAAAAAGTCGGAAGTAATATTTAAGGTTTTACAAATGCTGATTATAGTTGTTGCACTTCCAAACGCTATTCCACGCTCTAGTTGACTTATGTATCTTGGGGATAAAGATATTTTTTCAGCTAATTGTTCTTGAGTATATTTTGCTTGTGTTCTTGCTAATTTAATTTTTTTTCCTATATTTTTTCTTAGATTTTTTTCTACATTATTCATATAGTGCAAACCCCCTCTTTAAATTGATATAAAAAGTATAACAATGAGTTTTTTAAAATAGAATGAACTAATAATTAGAACAAAACCAACAAATAATATTAACAGTATTACTTGTTTAAAAATAGTTATAATTCACAGCTTATGAAATATCAAGAGATGCTAAAATAGAAAAAATGTTACTGTTCAACTTAAAAATTGTTTTAGTACTGTTTAGGCAGTGATTAATATATAAAAATTAAATTTCTTACTGGTCAAACTAATCATATGAATGAAAACGATTAAAATTAATAATTAGAACAGTTAACCTGTCTAATCTGTATAAGCTGGAGTTTGACCAAACTGCGCGTTCATTGAATTTTTATATATTAATCATTAGCGCGGGCTTTTGAAAGTAATTAGACTGATCAGTAACAAAAAATAAAAAAAATAAAAAAAATTTTAAAAAAAGCTTGCAAAATATAAAAACTTATATTAAAATTTAAGTGAAGTGGAGAGAAGTGTCACAAAGTGGTAAAAAGGTGGAGAGAGGTGAAAACAATTGCTAATTGGTGAATATGAGCATTCTCTTGATGTTAAAGGCAGATTAATAATGCCAGCAAAATTAAGACAAGACATGGGAGATAAATTTATTGTAACAAAAGGATTAGATGGATGTTTATTTGCTTTTTCACAAAATGAGTGGTTGAATTTTGAAACAAAATTAAAGACATTGCCTCTATCTGATAAAAATGCCAGAAACTTTGTAAGATTCTTCCTATCTGGAGCAACAGAATGTGAACTAGATAAACAAGGAAGGTTTTTAATTCCATCCAATTTAAGAACAGCCGCTAAATTAGATAAAGAAGTTGTTATAATTGGTGTGGGAACACGTCTTGAAATATGGAATAAGGAAACTTGGGAAAAATGTGATGAGGATATATCAGCAGATGAAATCGCAGAAAATATGGCAAACCTTGGTATATAACTTGCAAAAGTTTATATAAATTTCCAAAGATAAAAGTACATAAGATAAAAATACAAAAGATAAAAAATAAAATACAAAAGAAAAATTTTACAAAAGAAAATTTACAAGAGATTATTTACAGAAGAAAAATGGAAAACATAAGAAAAATTTTACTAATGTAAAAAATGCAAATGAAACATAAAAAACCAAAGGCAAAAATACAAAAGAAACAATTATTACAGCTGGTAGTTTTTTAACAATTACCAGCTTAAAAAACATTTTATAAAGGTGGTAAAGGTGGAATTTAGACATAAACCAGTAATGCTAGAAGATTGTATAATAGGACTTAATATAAAGCCAGATGGAATTTATGTTGATGGGACTCTTCGGAGGAGCAGGTCATGCTAAACAAATAGCTAAAAGATTATCTGAAAATGGAATACTAATTGGAATTGATAGAGATAATGAAGCTTTAAAAGCGGCCAAAAACAATTTAAAGGAATTCCAAAATATAAAGTATATACATAATAATCATGACAATATAAAAGAAATATTAGAAAATTTACAAATAAAAAAAGTGGATGGAATTCTGCTTGATTTAGGAGTTTCTTCATATCAATTAGATGAAAGGAATAGAGGGTTTAGTTATTTGGGTGAAAATGAACTTGATATGAGAATGGATAAATCACAAAAACTGTCTGCTAAAGACGTTGTAAATACATATTCGGAAGAAGAGTTAGCTAATATAATATATGAATACGGTGAAGAAAAATTTTCAAGAAGGATTGCAAAAAATATATGTGACTTTAGAAAAGAAAAAACAATAATTACAACAAAACAATTGGTTGAAATAATAGAAAAATCAATTCCAAAAGCAAAACAAAATAGTGGACATCCAGCAAAAAGAACTTTTCAAGCTATTAGAATTGAGGTTAATAATGAAATTAAACCTCTATATGAAACGGTAAAAAAATGTATTGAATGTTTAAAACCAGGTGGAAGATTATGCGTTATTACATTCCATTCATTAGAAGATAGAGCTGTTAAAAATGCCTTTATAGAGGCAAATGGAAAATGTACGTGTCCAAAGGATTTACCATATTGTGTATGTGGAACAACTTCGTTAGGAAAAATTATTACAAGAAAACCAATTATTGCTAGTAAAGAAGAACAAGAAGAAAATTCAAGAAGTAAAAGTGCAAAATTAAGGATTTTTGAAAGAAAATAATACAAATGAAGGGGGTGAAAAAACTTATGGCAAGGAACAGATATGAATACGGTACGAGCCCAAGAAAAACTCAAGTAGATTATAAAAACAAAAAACAGAAAAATGCAAAAAATTTAAAAGTAGTAAAAGATATACCAAGACAGGATATAAAAATATCAAAAGAGCAAAGAAAAAGACAGGCTAAATTAACTGTAATTGTTGCAGTAACATTCATATTATTGCTAACCATAAGTTATAGAAACTCTCAAATAAACGAAAAATTTAACAAGGTGCAACAACAAAAGAGAGAATTATCTACATTACAGAAAGAAAATGAACAACTAAAAGTTAGTATAGAAAATGGGCTAAATTTAAACAATATTGAAAAGCTTGCAAAAGAAAAATTAGGAATGCAAAAATTAACAAATAGTCAAACTTTATATATTGACTTACCAAAAAAAGATTATGTTGAACCTGCCTCAGAAGAAGTAGTAATAAGAGAAAAGACAAGTTGGTTCGAACAGTTTATAAATAAAATATTTCATAAATAAAAATCTTTCTAATAAAATTTATTAGGAGGTTTTTTTATGATTTTGGCGAAACTTTCAAGCAAAAAAAAGATGAGGAATATGCTTTTTATATGCTTTTTAATTATTATGGCATTAATTACTAGAATAGGATTTATACAATTTATGCAAGGTGAAAGGTTAACTAAATTAGCATATGAACAACAGACATTAGACAGAAAAATAAATCCTAAAAGGGGTACGATATATGATAGTACTAAAACAAAAGAGTTAGCTGTTAGTAGTACAGTTGAAACAGTAACAGTAAATCCAGTAAATATAGCAAAACAAGACAAAGAAAAGGTGGCAAAAAAATTATCGGATCTATTTGAATTAGATTATGAAAAAACATTAAAAAAAGTTAATAAAAGAAGCTCAATAGAGACAATTGCAAAAAAAGTAGAAAAGGAAAAAACAGATAATTTAAGAGTGTGGATTGAACAAAATAAAGTAGAGACGGGAATTAATATAGATGAAGATACAAAAAGATATTATCCATATAGTAATTTTGCATCACAAATTATTGGGTTTTGTGGAAGTGATAACCAAGGGTTAGATGGTATAGAAGCAAAATATGATAATGAATTAAAAGGTAAGCAGGGCAGTATTAAGAGACATGCTGATGCAAAAGGGGCAGAAATAGGAAAAGAAGGAGAAAACTATGTATCAGCTATAGATGGCAATGATTTGGTTTTAACAATAGATTTTACAATTCAATCAATTGTAGAAAAATATTTAAAAGAGGCCTGTATAGATAATATATGTACAGATGGTGGAAATATTGTTGCAATGAATCCTCAAAATGGGGACATTTTAGCAATGGCAACATATCCATCGTATAATTTAAATGAACCTTATGAGGCATATGCAGATGAATTACAACAAAATTGGGATAGCATGGAACAAGCAGAAAAAACAAAGATGCTTCAAGCTGTTTGGAGAAACAAAGCAATAGCAGATACATATGAACCAGGTTCAGTTTTTAAAATAATAACATCATCAGCTGCAATAGAGGAAGGAGTAGTTACAGATATCGATAAACAAGGTGAATTTGGATGCACAGGGAGTATAGAGGTCGCAGGTGTTAGAATTAAATGCTGGAGGTATTATAGACCACATGGTGCAGAGAGTTTAAGGCAAGCGCTTATGAATTCATGCAATCCGGTATTTATTGGATTGGGACAAAAAATGGGAGTACACACATATTATTCGTATCTTAATAAATTTAGATTATTAAATAAAACAAATATAGATTTGCCAGGAGAAGCAAATAGTATTTTCTTAAAAGAGGAAAAGGCAGGACCCGTAGAACTTGCAACTATTAGCTTTGGTCAAAGATTTGAAATAACACCAATTCAATTAGTAACGGCAGTAAGTTCAGTTGCAAATGGAGGAAAAAGCATTCAACCAAGAGTAGTAAAAAAAATAATTAATAGCGAAACAAAAGAAGAAACAGAAATACCTGTAAAAAATAATGGAGACGTAATTTCTAAAGAAACCTCAGAAAAGGTACTTAGTATGATGGAATCTGTTGTATCTGAAGGAACAGGAAAAAATGCGAAAGTAGCAGGATACAGAATTGGTGGAAAAACAGGAACATCAGAAGATGGAGTAAATACAAATAAATATGTTACATCTTTCTGCGGAGTTGCACCAATAGACAATCCACAAGTTGTAGTACTTGTAACACTTTATAATCCAACACGGTGAGGGGGGACACCAAGGAGGTGTGTGGTTCATTTTAACAACACTTCTTAGCTGTTAGAACGAAGTAAATTACAGATAAGATATGCTGTGCAGACAATGAAATTATCTATAAAACAGTAATTACATAAACTATAAAATCAATAGTAGGAGCGATTTTTATCGCTCTTAAAAAATGACCATAATTAATACATAATTTGATACAAAGGTAGATGAAAAGTATTATTATACAGAGGGAAAAAAATATATATTATCAACGGAAGAAATGAACGATGACAATACTGTATATCAATGGAGAAGAAAAGTTGTACTAGTTATAAATAGAATTGCTGAAAATATAATGAAAGCATTGAATTAAAAATATTTTGATATAGAAACAAGCTAGAAGTTAGTAAAAAAATAATTTCTAGCTATTTGTTTGTAGCATAAATGTAATATAAATGTAAAAAAAAAGTCGTTGACTAATCTTGTAATATTTTGTAGAATTATATTAGATATAAAAAAAGGAGGAAGAAAAGATGGGAAACAAAAAGAAAAAGGAAAGAGGAGTGTTGTTATTATTAATAGTGGCTGTATTACTTATGACAATAGGTTTTGCAGCATATACACAAACATTAAATATTAATGGTACAGTAACAGTAAAGGGAAGCCCATGGAATGTTCATTATGTAGAAGGAAGTATTACTCCATCTGCAAATTCAGCTACTGCATCTAGTGCTACAATAGATAAAACAAATTTTGCATTTACTGTAACATTAGAAAAACCTGGAGATTTCTATGAAGCGGAAATTAAAGTAATTAATGAAGGTTCAATGGAAGCTATACTAAAGAAAGTAACTATGGGATTATCTGCAAAAGATAAAGATAATGCAACAGTAGATACTAAAGCTTTAGCAAAATATTTAACATACACAATTACATATAATAATGGTTCAACTTATTCAACAACAACAGAAGGGCTATCAACAAGTTTACCTAAAAACACAACACATCCTGTAAAAGTTAAAGTAACTTATGTGCAACCAGATGAAGCTGATGATTTACCAGCAAAAGATGTAACAGTAACAGTTACAGGTAGCTTAGATTATGAATCAGCTACATAATAGTAAAATAAGGTCGCTATTTTCTAAATAGCAAATAGCGACTTTTGTTCTTTAAATTGGGGTAAACAAAATATGAAACAAGATATAAAAAGTATATATAAATTTGAAAGTATTATATTACTTTTAAGTATTCTTCTCCTTTTTATACAAAACAATATTATAAAATATATAATTTCAATTATAGGCTTAGGAATAGTATTAATTATTGCAGGGCTAGTCTACAAGAAAAAAAAGGATACAAATTTTTTTAGAGGTTCAGCAACAAGAATAATGCTTGCAGTAATAATATTTTATTTTATAATAATATTTTTATTAGGATTAATATTAGGATTTGGAAAAACATTATTTACCTTAAATCCATATAGATGGTTAGAAGGTTTAATACCAACGCTTTTAATAACAATAATATCAGAAAGATTAAGATATATTATAATTAAAAACAATCTAACAGAGAAAAAAGCAATTTATATTTTAACAGTGTTAATGATAATATTTAATATATTATTAATTTCTAATATTTTCACTTTAAAGAATAATTATGATATATTTGTATTTATATGTGTAACAGTATTACCAATAATTGCACAAGAATTACTATCTACATATTTAGTTTGTAATTATGGATTTAGACCATTAATTGTATATAAATTGATAATGAATTTATATATTTATATATTACCAATAATGACAAACTTAGGAGACTATTTACAAAGTGCAGTAGGTATAGTAATGCCATTTACAATATATGTAGTATTAGTAAAATACTTAAAACCAAAAGAAGAAGCAAATAAATGGAAAGATAAATTAACAGGAATAAATATAAGCTTTATAACAATACCTGCAATAATATTATTAACAATAATAATTATATTAGTATCAGGAATATTTAAGTATCAAATGATAGCAATTGCATCAAACTCAATGGTACCAGTTTATGAAAGAGGAGATGCAATAATATTTGAAAAAATAGATAATAAATACTTAAGTGATGATGACATAATAGTATTTAAAAAAGACAATATATTAGTAGCACATAGAATAGTTAAAACAAAAGAAGTTTCTTCTAAGCTGTATTTCTACACAAAAGGAGATGCAAACAATGCTGTCGATGTAGAAATGGTTAGTGAAGATGAAGTACTCGGAATAGTAAGGAGAGTAGTAAAATACATAGGATATCCTACAGTATGGATAAACGAACTGTTTAGGAGGTGAGATAGGTGAGAATGAATAGAATAAGAAAAAGAAGATTCATAGCAACTTTGATTATATTATTTGTATTAGGATTTGTCTTTTTCTCTGTTGGATTTAAAAATTGTCAAGAAGTTACATATGCATACAAAGAAAATAATTCGGTTGATTATAAAGTTTTCTTAAAACCAAATAATTTCTTTGATACGCCATATTTAGAGAAAAATAAAACATATATTACAAGTTTAATAGATTATATAGATGCAGATTTTTCATACAATATAAATTTCAAAGAAAATGTATCTGGAACACTAAATTATAAATTATATGCAGAAATAAAAGCTGATAAAAATAATAATGATATAGGAAACTATTGGACTAAAAAATATGAATTATCAGAGCAAATATCAAATAATATAACAAGCCAAAATTCTCACCAAATAAATGTAAATGAAAAAATTGATTACAACAAATACAATGACCTACTAAATAGTTTTATAAAAGAATATGGACTTCAAACAGAATCAACTTTAAAAGTATATATGGAAGTAACGGGAGATGTTATAGTAGATAGCACAAATGAAAATATGAATATAAATTCAGATCTTAGTTTAACAATACCACTTTCAAAATTAGCAGTAGAAGGAAAAATAGAAACAGAAAGCAACAATAATGAAAAAGAAATAGTAAGAAAAAAAGCAGAAGTAGAGCCATACCGCAATTTAGCAAGAGTACTATTTGTTATAGTTGTATTAATGTTTTTACACAACTTATTTAGATACGCAAGATTTTTAGCACATAGAAACAACCATTTAAATTATAGAGATAGAATTAAAAAAATAAATGCAGATTACGAAGACTTAATTACAAAAGTAAAAAATATGAATACAAATGATTTTGCGATTATAGATGTAGAAACATTTGATGATTTAATTAATGTATATGCAAGCATAAGAGAGCCAATCAATTTCTTATTTGGAAATGATGAATCTAAATATTTCATAATAAAAGAAAATACATGTTATATGTATACTATTATTAAAGAGGAAATAAATAATTATGAAAAACGCAAAAAATAAAAGTTTTATAATTGTAATTTTATTATTTATAGTTGCCCTAACGTTTATGACGGTAGGGTTTGCTGTTTATAATAAAATGGTTAATATTAATGGAACAGCTTTGCTTAAACCAGATGGAAAAATATATATAAAAAGTGTAGTAGTAAGTAGCAAAACAGAAAGTGCAACAGTTAGTGCAGATCCTGTATTTACAGATTCAGGTATTACAGATTTTAACCTAAGCTTTGATACAACAGATAGTGATTTAAATACTGAATATTATGCAATTTATGAAATTACAATTAAAAATGAAAGCTCTTATGATTTTTTATATAATATGCCAGATTATACACTTACTGTTACTAAAGATGAGACAACATATGCTAATCTTTTAAATATTGAAATATCAGGAATTAATAAAGGTGAAAGTATAGATTCCAACACAGAAAAAGTAATAACAGCCAAAATTACATTTTCAAATCCAGATTTAGATAATTCTGGTACATATGAAGTTAATGGAGAATTTGCACCAAACTTAAAAGAAGATACAGTAGGAAGATTAATGGGGGAAGTAAATACAGCTACTATAGGAGATTTAACAGGAACAAACCAAACTGCAGCATTTACTGTAAATGTAATAAGTACTTATGATGAAGCAAAAACATTTACAATTGCAGTAGCAGATACAGACAAATATGTTGTTGTAGATTCACATGGGCTTCAAAACCATCAATATGAAATAAGTGCGAACAATGCAGGAGAAAATTTTACTTTTTACCTAAAAAAAGCAGATGGAGAGTTTGAATTTAATTCAGAAATAGAAAACGTAAAAATATTAGTTGTACCTACAGGAGAAAGTGGAGTAAATGCTGGAAACGTTAAAGTTAGAGTGGATACAAATGGAGAGACAGATACAGTAGCACCAAATATAAGTAATGTAACAGTAGCATACAATAATTCTAATAATCAACTACTTGTTTCATGGCAGGCAACAGACAATTCCGGAGATGAAGCATTAAACGGATATACAATTATTCCTTATAAAAAGAATGCTGATAATACTTATACAGCAATGCCTTCAGTAACAGTTGATAGTGGTGATAGTAAGAGCAAAACATTTACCGACCTTGCTGATGGAACATATTATTTTACTGTATATGGAAAAGACACTTCAGGAAATAAAGCAACGGCAGGCGAAATTAATGGTGCTACAACTTCACAAGGACATGCTTCAAGAAGTGCAGATTTTGTAGCACAATGGAATTTTACAGTAACATTTAAAGTTACAAGTGGAACTTTAAATAAAGCAAACAACTCAACAGATACAGCATATAGATTTACCAATTATTCAACAACTTTATCCGCAAGTCAAGGATATACATGTCAGATAGCTAGTGTAACGATGGGTACAAGAACTTTAACTAATAATAGTGGCTATAGTTATTCAAATAATAGACTTACTATAAATAGTCAAATTACAGGAAATATTGTAGTTACAGCATCTGCAACACAAGATTCTGGTGGATCAGAAATCTGCTTAATTGAAGGAACAAAGATACTTTTAGCAAATGGAAAATATAAAAATATAGAAGATATTAAATATACAGATTTATTAGCTGTATATGATCATATAAATGGTGGAATAACAAATGTTTATCCAATATGGATAGAAAAGAAGAGCAAAGGTTCTTCTTATATAAAAATAACATTTGATGATGAAACAGATTTAAAAGTTTTTCAAAGACATTGTTTATTTGATGTAGATAAAAAAGAATATGTAGATGTTTCTAAAGGTAATCAATTTAATGCAGGAAGTAGAGTGTACAAAGTAAAAGATGGAAAACTTAAAATTGTAACAGCAACCAAGATTGAATATATACAAGAAGAAATTAATTACTACGATGTAATGTCAACAACCTATTATAACGTAATTGCAAATGATCTGATTACAACAGATACATTTAGTCAAAATATGAATTATTTATATATGTTTGATGAAAAAGCTATATTTAAAAAATGGGATGAAGTTTCCTCTGGAAAGCAACTAGAAGCAAAAGACTTTAATATGCCAGAATATATATTTAAAGGTGCTAATTTAAAGAATACAGCAAATACAGAAGGTAGATATACAAGTGTTAATCAAATAGCAGATTCAATAGCACCAAGAACATTGATGCCTCCAATAAAAATGGGAAAACCATATTTTATGATGACAACTTCTTTAGATAATGTAAATAAATATAATGTAAACAAATTTTTACGAAGAGAAGGAAGTAAATATATATTACCAAAAGGAAAAGCTAAGTATTATATAGAAACATCAACTAATAAAAAATATATGCCAGGAGATTCTGTAGAAGTTGAATATAGTATGCATTTAAAAGCAGTAAATTAATAAAAAGAAGTTAATTTGGGAAAAATCAAATTAACTTCTATATTTTTTTATAGGTAAAAATTCATATTTAACTTCAAAATAATTAAATTTTTCAAGTTCATCCAGTTCTAAACAATCCAAATATAAATCTAATTGTTCTAAATTTTCACAAGCTGTAATAACAGCAGGGTTAAGAGAACCTTTAAAAGTAAGCTCTAATGCAAAATCTAAACTGTCTGCAATAGATGCTTTTTGTTTTTTTCGCATTAAATTGTAGGTTTCTTTAAACCTGGATATTGCAGCGTTTTTAAATCTACTAAGAGGTAGTGTATATTTATCATCTATAATTTCTTGCAAATTTGAATATGAATTATTTTCTTTTAATATTTTATTTAATTCTTTAGTAGAATAAGGAAGTACTATTCTATTTTGTTTTTCAGAAATAAGTAAAACTTTTTTATCAGGCTTTTTTTCATTTTGTGTTAGTTCGATTGGAGATTCAGTTATTTGTTCTTCATTTTGAATTGTAACTTCAGACTTTTTAACTTCAATTTGAGATATATCTGAAATATTAGAGTTACTCTCTAATGGTTTGGTTTCTTTAGTAATAGATTTGCTAATTACAAAAGTTGTTGCCTGAATATACTTTAATAGAAATGTATTTAAGCTAGAAGATGTTTTATAAATAATTTCTTTATATGTATCAGATAATGTGTCGTAATCTTCAATTTTTGAATTACTATAAAGATGTTTTTTTAAGGTTTCTAGATTAGAAATATTGTTTCTTGTATTATCTATACATGATTTAACATTTTTTAATAGTTCGGTGATTTTTTTAGGTTCATTAATGTAATTTGCATTTTGCAGAGTAGTATTTATGTGATTTAAACATTCAAGTAAAATCTTTAAATTATAATTTTGAATACTCACCTCATAAGTTATTTCATCTATATCCATTATTCTAACCTCCATCTTTAGTATTTTCTTATAATATTATAATGTTTTTTAAAATTAAATTCAAGTAAATATTGAAAATGATAAATAAATGTTATATAATTGCAAAAAAGTTAAGGAGAAAAAAATGAAAAATCTAATTGGAATAGAAAATTTATCAACAAAAGAAATTGAAGAATTAATAAAAGTAGCCAAAGATATTATGCAAAACCCTGAACAATATTCAGAAAAATGTAAGCATAAAAAATTGGCTACTTTATTTTTTGAACCAAGCACAAGAACAAGACTTAGCTTTGAAGCAGCTATGTATGAATTAGGCGGAAATGTAATAGGATTCTCATCGAGTTCATCAAGCTCAACATCAAAAGGAGAAAGCGTTTCAGACACAATAAGAACTGTAGGATGTTATGCAGATATAATTGCAATGAGACATCCAAAAGAAGGAGCACCATTGGTAGCTAGTCAAAAGTCAACAGTACCAATTATAAATGCAGGAGATGGGGGGCATAACCATCCAACACAAACACTTACAGATTTACTTACAATATCTTGTGAAAAAGGCAGACTAGGAAATTTAACAATAGGGCTATGCGGAGACTTAAAATTTGGAAGAACAGTTCATTCTTTAATAACAGCAATGTCAAGGTATCAAAATATCAAATTTGTACTTATATCACCACAGGAACTAAAAATTCCTGAGTATGTAAAAGAAGAAGTATTAGAAAAAAATAAGATTGAATATATAGAAACAAATGATATAGAAGAACATATGGACAAGCTAGATATTTTATATATGACAAGGGTACAAAGAGAAAGATTTTTCAATGAAGAAGATTATATTAGATTAAAAGATTATTATATATTAAATAAAGAAAAACTAGAAAAAGCTAAAAAAGATTTAGCTATATTACATCCATTGCCAAGAGTAAATGAAATATCTATAGAAGTTGACGATGACCCAAGAGCTAGTTATTTTAAACAAGTAAGATATGGAAAATATATAAGAATGGCACTTATTTTAAAATTATTAGAAATAAATTAAAAAAGAAAGGAAACGTAAATGAAAATAGATAGTATAACAAATGGAATTGTAATAGACCATATACAAGCAAAAAAAGCATTTGAAATATATGAAGCCTTAAAACTTGGAGAACTAGATTGTTCAGTTGCAATTATAACAAATGCAAAAAGCAAAAAAATGGGAAGAAAAGACATAATAAAAATAGATAAAAGCATAGATTTAGATTTAGATATTTTAGGATATATCGATTCAAACATTACAGTAAATATTATAAAAAATGAAAAAAGAGTAGAAAAATATAAAGTTGAATTACCTGTAGAAATAACAGATATAATAAAATGCAAAAATCCTAGATGTATTACATCTATTGAACAAGAATTAAAGCACGTATTTGTGTTAACAGATAAAGAAAACAAAAAATATCGATGTAAATATTGTGAAACATTAAGTGAAGAATAAAAAAATAAATAAAAAATATATATTTGGCAAACTGATAAAAAGGTTTGCTTTTATTATTTGAGAAAAAAGATGAAAGCCTACGCATAAAAGGATTGTGCGGAAAATAACAACTTTACATAAAAATGCAAAAAAATATAAAAAAGTCTTTACTTTTTAATAAAAATGTAATATAATATTGCCGAAAAAGTTTTTACAAAAAGGGAAACACTACGGAAATAAGAGATGTAGAAATGGAAAAATACAAAAAATTACACCAAACTACTTATTCCGTAGTAAAAAACAAAATAAAATTAGTTTTTTCTAAATTATAAGGGGGGTATATAAATGGAAAAATTAACATTAAAAATTGTTGCTATTATGCTAATAGTAATTTTAAGTATAGCATTAATACCAACAAATGCTTTGGCAGCAGAAAGCAAAGAAGTTCAAGTTGTAAAAGCAGAAAATGGAGACTATATTGTTTATGTAAAAGATTTAATGGCAGGAACAGGATTTAGTTTTGCCACTTCAGAAAAATCTGGAGAAATAGAAAACTCACTAAGCCATATCAGATCAGTACCTGATAATTCAGGAGAAAATCAAGTAGCTGTAATTGAAAAAGAGTCAATAACAGATGCAGAAGGAAATTTAGCTACACCAATACTTTATTTGTACATTGATGGAACAGAAACAGAACTAGATTTAAAAAATGCTTTTAATGTTTCAAAAATGGAAGAAGTAGAAACAACAACAAAAAGAATAAACACAACACTAAAAACTAACATTGAACAAAGAAATGAAGAAGTAAATGGTGTTAGATATACAGAAACAGTTGGTGGACTTGAAATATCTGATAAAAGTAAAGAAAAGAATAATTATCAATATGTAAGTGTAAAATTACCAGACACTAATTACTCAGAATTACAAACACTAGCAAATGAATTAAATGAAAATTATTCAAACAAAAATATGTACGAAAAAATTGAATTTGCTAAAGGTTTTCATGAAAAATATAAAAATCTAATAGACCAAGCTTCATGGCAATCAGTTGAAAATTATTTAATAAAACAGCCTATAGATGCTCAAAAAGGTGACAAATATGTAGTTTTATTAAAAAGAACAGCTGAAGATGGAACAATAACATATGACGCAAAATTCATGGAATCATACAGAGAAGACAAAGAAGAAAAAATACCTGGAAGAACAGAAACAAGAGCAGTAAAAGAAACAGCTAAATTACCAATTACAGGTGATAATTTAATATTATTTGCAGTATTAGCAGTAATTATAATTGCTTTAATAATAGTTTTTACAAAAATGAGAAAAGAAAAAAATCAAGGAAAACACTAATAATGAAACTGAATATCTACAAATCATTTTTTGTTATATTAATTATTGCACTAATAATTGTAATTGGATTAATAATAAATAAATATTATAAAAATTATTCAAATGACCAAAAAAACAAAGAAACTGTTGAATCATTTTCTAGAATCTTAGAAACAGAAAATAAGAAACAACAAGTGGAATTAAATGGATATAAAGTAATAGGAATAGTAAAAATTCCTAAAATAGAACTTGAATATCCAATATTAGATATAGATACATATAATCCTGAAGAAACGAAGGAACCTATGAAAATATCAATAGTAAAATATTGGGGAGGTCAAGTGAATGAATTGGGAAATTTATCTATAGCTGGACATAATAACTACGATGGCACAATGTTCGGAAAAACCAAAAAGTTAGAAGTAGATGACACAGTAGAACTTACAGATTTAGGTGGTAACAAAGTACAATATAAAATTTACGATAAATTTGTAACAGATCCAAATGATGTAACAATACTTGCAACAAAAGATGAAACAATTAGAGAAGTAACATTAATAACTTGTACAAACGGAAATAGAGAAAGACTTATATTAAAGGCAAAAGAAATTTTAAAATAAAAGGAGGAATGCTAAAATGGCGAACTTATTTAAGAAACCAAGCAAAAAAACAGCTATAATAGCAGGAGCAACTGCAGCAATATTAGCAATTATGGCTGTAACAGGTACAGCAGTTTACTTGAAAAGTAAAGCACAAACTCAAGCTGCCGATTTAGATTCGGACAGAAGAACAAGCCAAACTACAGATAGCGGAACAAGTACTCAAAATGAAGGCCAAGGAACAGAGATTCAACCAGGAAATGACGGAACTGCACAAACACAGGATGCAGTAACAACCGATGCTGGAACTACAGCTGATGGTACAGGTGATACATCAACAGGAACTACAACACCAGACACAGCTAGCACAGGAACAACTGGAACAGCTACTACAACAGGTAGAACAACACAGGGAACAGCTGGAACAACAGGAAGAACAGGTACTACAACTGATAATATTCAGGAAACAACAATAACTAGAACAGAAACAACAGAAATACCTGAAAGACAAATTTCAGAGGGACATTTTGTAGGCTGGACTCCAATGGATGTAAATGCAGAATTAGCATCTGCAAACATAAAAGCAACACCTGATGATATTATAACAACAAAAACAGGGGATAAAAACGTAAAACAAGGTGAAAAAGTTACATATGTAATAACAGTAGAAAATAAATCAGACAGAGATTTAGAATCTATAGAGGTTAGAGATCCATTAAATAGTGATATTTTAGATGTAAATACTGTGAATTTTATAGACAACACTGAAAAAGCTGAAATAATGGGAAATACTCTAGTTTGGAATATTGATATTGATGCAAAAGCAACTGTAACATTAAAATTTGAAGTTACAGTAAAAACAAATGTAGTTGCAGGTTCTAAATTGGTTAATACAGTTATAACAAATGGAAAAGAAATAACAGATAAGCCAGAAACAGAAATTGAAGAAGCAACAATCGATTTACCAGTAAGCAAAGAATGGAAAAATGTAGACAGTGATGCAGCAAAAGCACATACAATAAATAGCATAAAAGTAACATTAACACCAACGGGAAAAGAAACAATATTAAATGCAGATAATAACTGGTCAGATAAATTTACAGGATTAACAAAATATGATGAAAATGGAGCAGAAATAAAATACACAGTAGCAGA
>OCVV011355550.1_pt1 | contig 40827 bp, 45 predicted proteins | sample 1539721 | NCBI WGS metagenome assembly OCVV01 (sample SAMN02144230, study PRJEB22623) | gut metagenome | biome: sheep rumen | host: Ovis aries | place: New Zealand | reverse complement strand
GGAATTCATGAACTGTATTCAGTTGTCAAAGGGCAGAATTAATAGTTGCTTGTAATTGGTGTCATCACCAATACTTTTGGCGACCATATCTTAATATATTTCCTGAAAACAATCGAATTGTCGGGGTTATCATTGCAACAATAATAACAACACTTCTAATCTGCGATACAGTAGAACCATATGTTATTTTCAAGCACGTCTTTAATGATAGCCCGAAGAAGTTTTACATTAGAAACTATGTTTATATTAGTTTGTTTGTTGTTGCATTAATAGGGACAACATTTTTGACCAGAGAAGAAAGTAGCGTGTGGGTTGGGATTCTTGTGAATGGAACAATATCGGTTGCTATCTCCATTCTATTGCTAAGCATTGTAGCAACTTTTGATAAGAAGTTCAGGAATGAAGTGCTTACAATGGGACGCGCAATGAAGAAATGGATAAAAAGCTGCATGCAAGTTTGACACGCGAAAACATCAGCGTCCCAATGCCCTAATCCAGCCTGGCTTTCTGCCTGCAAGGGGTATACAAGGACGAAGTGAATCGTATTGACTGGAGAATAAACCATAGCGAGGAATTCGATGCGATGGATTAAGCTGACAATTGTATTACTGTTTGTGATCATCTCACTAATCTTCTCAATGCCTGCAGGATCTGCTGAATTTGACGGTTTTCATTCATCTGCCTTAGAGGCTGTGACTTTTATAGAAGGAAATATAGAACGTACGTCCTATTATCTCAACGGCGTTTTGACCTATGCTGCGGATAAGCACTATGCGACGAGAGTCGTGACGCGGGATGGGAATACAGTTCTTGAGCAGTACTTTGACACAACTGGCAACTTCGCTCAGCAGAAGAACGGTCACTATGCTTTGCTCCGGGAGTTTGACAATGACGGGCGCGAGTGTCGGCTAACGTATCTTGATGGCGATGGGAAGCCGATGATGATCATTACTGGTTATGCAATTCTCCTCCGGTCCTACAATAGTTCCGGACAAGTAGAATATGAACATTACCTGGATGAAAAAGGAAAACCTACAAAGCGTAGCAACGGAGCATATGGTCGCTACAATGAGTATGAAAATGGCCTTAATACTGTGGTTGTATACTTGGGAAAAGATGATAAGCCAACGAGAGTGAAGTCTGGGTATGCAATACAGAAGAGAACGTTTTATGAAGATGGTCAGAATACAGGGAGAGTAGAAAACGACTTCTACTATGATGAAGTGGAGAGCCCGATTTCACTTTCGCTTGGCCAGTTCGGTGTTCATTATGAATACGATGAGCTTGGACGGAAATCGGTTATTACATATCTTGATGCATCCGGCTCGCCGATAACCACAACTCTCGGATACACCACAGTAAAACGAACTTTCTATCCGGACAATACTGTGGATACAGAGATATATTACGATGAATCCGGTAATCAAGTTCTTCTCTCTCGCGGGCAGTACGGAATCAAGCATGTGAACGGGAAGAGAGTGTATCTTGATAAGAACGGAAAGGAATTCTTTGATCTAAACAATTGGCTGCACAATAATTCGATTGCAGTCGCGGTCATTGGAATGTTCGTTGTAGCGGCATCTCTGTTGCTGGGGAAAAAGGGTAATGTTGTTCTCCTGATTCTCTATCTTGTGTTTATCATCTATATGACGCTGATGTACAGAGTTGAAGGAGAAGCTAAAACAGAGTTGGAACTGTTCTGGTCTTACAAGCAGTTCTTTACCAGTCCATCGCTGCGGCTCGAAATCCTGAATAATATCTGGCTGTTCATCCCGTTGGGAACGATTCTATGCAGGCTTCAGTCAAGTGTGTGGATAGTTCTTATTCCGGTGGTGTTGTCGGTTATCATTGAAGCCGTGCAGTATTTCTTTGGCATCGGTCTTGCCGAGTTTGACGATGTGATTAGCAATGGGCTGGGTGGATTGATCGGATACGGAGTTTGCAAAGCGGTGAAACGAAGTTGATATCTCTTATCAACCCTGACTCTCTGGTTCACGAGGCATGCAAGGATCCAAGGGTTGAAAATGGATCGGATCATCCCACTTTCATGCTTGGCTCTGCAACCCTGTGCGGATCTGGAGTTATTGACACCCGGGGTTATAATAAGAACCGTAAACCACGAAGTGAAGCTCACCCACATGATCTGATCTGAAACGGTACAATCTCAGACGCCTTCAGTCTGTGGATGGGGCTCCGTCAATGCTAGTAGAGATAATTGACTACAAGACCTGATTAAAATGTTTGATAATATGGAAGAACGAAATCTTCAACTTTAATAATTAGGATATGTTCTTTGATCGGAATTAAACAAATATACAGGATATGTATAACGGGAGACAAAACTGATGAAGCTACTAATACTACACCTTAGTGATATGCATTTTGTGGATCATGGCAATTTCAAAAATGAAACACTTAAGGCTATAAGTGGAGCTCTGCATCAGTCTATCATTGGAATAGAACATGTTTTGATCGTTGTTTCCGGAGATTTGGCATTTAGTGGAAAGAAAAGTGAATGTATGCAGGCCGCTAGATTCTTACATGCACTCAAGACTGCCATATTCAATCGATACAAAATCCAGGACATCCGGTTCGCCATTGTTCCGGGAAATCATGATGTTGACTATAATCTTGGGATGATGGATCGCCTACGTTTAGAGGCCATTGACAAAGAAAGCTCATATGGGGCAGCGATAGCTTCTGAACTTCAGAAACAGCAGCAGTTTTATATTCTTGCACAACACTTTGACTGTTATCCAAATGACGAAGTCATTCATCAAAAGACAATTTCATACGGAGATAAGAAGATTCTCATTAATCTGATTAACACAGCCGTTTTCTCTGCTAAAGTTGATGAGGATCAAGGCTTTCATTACCTCCCAGAAGAAGATATCAAGTCATTATCTGCACAGGGCGATAGTAGTGATTTTGTGTTCACAGTGATGCACCATCCGCACCATGTGTTTAACTGGAGATGTAAGAAAGAACTTGAGAAAGCTATATATTCTTGTAGTGATCTAATCTTTGTCGGACATGAGCATTATGAATCTGCTCAGAAGATTGAAGATGGAGAGGCTTCTGTAAATATATTTGCTGGTGGAGAACTGTGTAATAGAGGCGATTGGAGCAAAAGTGAACTTCATGTCGCTGTGCTTGACCTCGAAACTCGAAAATATCAGACACGTAATTATAGGATTAATGCAGGTGTTTATGAAGAAGGCGAAAGTAGAACAATAGAACTTAGTCAGAATCGATATAATAAACTTGGTCTTATAGTTCGGAGTGATTTTGCAAAAGAACTGGACACAGATAAATACGCCATTGCCATAAGCAATCAGGATTACTTCGTTTTTCCGTTGCTCGTCGAAGAGTATCTGGTTGACGATCGGACGAGACTTCCAAAGGAAATCGACTCGATGGACACCTTCATGAAGATGCTTTCAGAAGAAGGCAAGGTCATTATCAATGGGCACAGTGATACAGGGAAAAGCATTCTAGCCCGTGCTGTTTTCAAAGAGCTTTCAAAAAGCAGAGTGACCTTATTTGTTAAGGGAAGAGATGTCACAGGAAACTACGAGAGGACTATACGAGCTGCATTCGAAGATGCTTATTCAAAAGATAAAACCTCATATGAAGCCTTCAAACAGATGCGACCTTCAGATATAGCTATTGTGATTGACGACGTTGATTACATAGAAGAGACTCGGCAGAGTGGGTTCATCCAATATGTGGAAGAGAGATTTGGAACGATCGTAGAGACATGTCAGTTTGATATCGACATAGATGTAAACATAAAAGACAGACTGAAAAGGAGAGCTGATACACGAAATTTTACCTTCTACAGGATCGAACCATTTTATGCTGATAAAAGAAAACAACTTGTAGGAAATATTGTAAGAATTATTGTAAACGATGAGACTGACGTTCAGGATCGTTATGTTGCTATTCTGTGTGACGCTCTAACAAAGCAGAAGTATTTGTATAGCTTTAATCCGGAGTTTATCGTGCAGTTTGTTCAGTATTACTGTAAAAATATCGGAGAAGCTATGCAGAACGATGGTTCTGTTTTTAGCAAGGTATTTGAGGCGAATCTGACAAATCTGATTAATCCTTATGCCAAGAAAATCACCGTTGAAAAGATCTTTATTATCTTGGATAAGATTGCGTATTTCATTTACGTCAACGGTAAAAGTGCATATCCAATTTCGCTGGGGCAGATTGATAGTGTTATTCAGGAATACAATTCGGTCTATGGGTCGAAAATAAGCACACGCGAATTCTTGGATATTCTTATCCAAGCCAAAATACTGAAAGAATACGAGGATAAATATTTATTCTTCGACAGAAACTATCTTGCGTATTTTGCTGCAAGAGAAATCCGCCGCAAAGGAGTTGAGGATAATGACTATACGCAGTTCAATCGTGTCATGAACTGTTCGTATAATCAGATAAATGCCAATATTCTCTTGTTTGTTACGTATATAACCGATAACTTGAACATCATTCGTATGATCATGCAGGAAGCAGAGAGAGCGGTCGAAACATGGTCAGAGTTCGATCTAAGGAATATAGATATTCCGTTTCTGGTAAAGTCTGCTGATGAAATTGTGAAACCAGTTACTGAGGAGGATCAGGAAAGAGAAGAACAAAAGAAAATTGAGCAGGAACGTCGAGAAGTTCAAACAATAATTGCTGCCAACGATGCGTCTATTTTTGACGGGATTGATAATGAACCCAATCTGCTTGATGAACTCGTTAGGTCCATTTCGCTGATGGTAATCATATCCAGAACACTTCCCAGCTTTGAACACATGATGAAAAAACCGGAGAAAGATCAATGTGTAAAGCTCATCTATCAAATGCCCCAGAAGATATTTGAAGCGTGGGCTAAGGAAGTAGATGCACTAACCAGCGAATTGGTGCGGGAAATTAAAGACTATCATGAATGGGAGTATCGTAAAGAAAAGCCAAATTATGAACCGTTGGATGATCAGCAAGCTTTGGAACTTCTAAGGGCTGAAGCAACATTAATGCTGTTGGAACTGATGAATACGGCAATAGTGAACGCCACGCGATATAACGCAAATGAGTTTCTGGATTCATTTCCTTATCAAGACAAACCGACATACAGTGTAGAACATCTTATAGGTTTGAGGCATCGAGATAATGTTGGAGGTTTCACAGAAGAAGTCGAAAGGCTAATGAAGGAAAAAACTCCGATGACGCGGAATCTTGCAAGATGGGTTACAAGGAATTATATAGTGAATTCCCGGAATATGAAGCCTTCTGAAAGACAAAGCCTGAACTCAAAGGTACTTAATCAAGGGGTGTCTCAGAGCCGATTGATTGTTGAGCAAAACCGTAACAAAAAGAAGTATTGAATAGCCATGATAGAGAAATGTATCCGCTGCGGAAAACCAACACCCTACGACACCAACACCCCAATCACGCTCCGACGCTACTACATCGAAGGTTCCGGGCAGCTTTGTCAGAATTGCTTCCAATATCTGTACCCGGTGCCCACTTCTTTGGGGAGTAGTTTGGGTACGGATAAGATCAGGAATATAAATGATTCAAAGGCACCGTGTCAACCGGTGAACAATAATGATTGAATTATTTGATCTTTTGAAAGCCAGCCTTTTCACAGGTGAAGATGTCCAGATCCATAATTGGCAGTGTACCTTCACCGAAATGAAGGATCAGGCGGTAGCAGCATTACCTGGTGAATGGCTGAAGGCACATCCAATCGACCCTTCCTGGAGTAAGTACTGCTCACTTCAGCAAGGCCAGTGGGTAAGAGTGATGCATGCACAGGACGAATTACTCTCCTTGCTGGAAGAGAGCCACATCCCCTCCGTGATCATTAAAGGTGCTGCCGCTGCGATGTACTATCCACATCCAACACTTCGCTCTATGGGTGATGTGGACGTGCTGGTGAAGAGAGAAGATCATGAGAATGAGAAGGCAGCAGAGATTCTTGAAGCTAACGGATATACCTTGACAGCTGATAAAGATCATGTCGGCCATCACTACAACTACAGCAAAGACAAGATCAGCATTGAGCTTCATAAAAGGCTGCCGGTTATAGGCGATGAGGATGAACAGCTGCTGACGTTCTTTGAGGATGGAATAGACCAGAGGATATGGAGAGTTACAGCGGGCAGCAATAAATTCCCTGTGTTTCCGCCGTTTCTCAACGGACTCGTTCTTATTTTTCACATTAATCAGCATCTGAGAAGTGGTCTCGGGCTCAGACAGATCATTGATTGGATGATGTATGTGAATCAGCTTACTTCATCTCAATGGGATGAATTGAGAACGATGTTGCAGCGTGTGGGTATGGAAAAGTTGGCTTTGACAACAACCGCTATGTGCCAACGATACCTCGGCTTGAAGTCCTGTTTTCCTGGCTGTGAAGAAATTGATTCGCTGGTTTGTGATGAACTGATGGGATTTATCTTGGCTAAAGGAAACTTCGGAAAGAAGGCAGGTATTGGCGGGAAGATGGAAGCGTTTTCCTTATCAGCCACAGAACGTGGAGGCTTTTATAAACGCCTGCAGGCTGGTGACCTCCTACAATGGAAAGCTGCAAGGAAGCATAAGTTCCTCCGTCCTTTTGCCTGGATTTATCAGGGCTTCCGTATCGTTCCTATTCTTATCAAAAACAAAACCACACCGAAAGATCTGATGCGCCAGAGACAGAAAGGAATAGAACAACGTCAGCTAATCGAGGCGCTGGGATTGAGTTTGGATCGAAAGATACGAACGTAGAAAGCACAATCGAGCATATACACCACCATCCTTCTGTGGTAGACTACCCTCGACTACCCCAGAAGGGCGGTATCCCACGAAAGGTAGGTGATGGAAATGGATGTAGGATCGAAGATCCGATCCCTCCGACAACAACGCGGTTGGACCCAACAAATTCTCGCAAACCTTTGCTCCTTCCCCGGTCCGTGGACAGTAAGCAGGTTGGAAACGAGAGGAACAGATAGCCTGAGTACACTAGAGGTTGTGTGCGGAGCTTTCGGAATTGAAGTGTGGTAGCTGTTGCATCCAACTCGGATTGATGAGATGCTAAATTGAGAACTTTGCAAAAAAGTTACACTAAAAGCCCTAAGGCTTCAAAAATGTCATGATCTCGTCGAGTGTTTTGCCGCTTTTCAGGTAAGCGTCCATGATCGCATCCGCCTCGATCCGGCGCTTCTGCTCCTGCAGGTCCTTCAGTTTCTCGGCCAGCCTGTCGTAGCGGTCCTGTAGTCTTGACATGTCAGATTTTACTTTTGCGATCTCGGCATCAAGTGTATCAGCAGACTTCTTCCGTGCCATCGTCCGGTTCCTCCCTGTTCATGAGTGACTGGCTGGCTGCCAGTTGTTTGCCGATCTCCTCTGCGCTCTTTGTGATATCGGCCTCGTCAAGGCCGAAAGAACTGAGGATGGTCTTCTGGGTCTTTGTGACAGCATGATCCAGCTTATAACTCCCGTTGTTCCTGCGTACCATCTCGATCTTTTCGAGTTCGCGGATCGCTGCCGGGACAGCCATGTATTTCTGCCTGGACTCCATCCGGATCATCTGGTCCTTAAGAAGGTTATAGATCCGGTTGCGGACGATCAGCGCTATAAACTCGATAAAGATCTTGGAAGACATGCTCCGGGAAGACTGGACACGTTCGCTCCTGGAGCCGATGAAGGTCTTGTCGGAACGGAACAGTTTCTCAGAAATGTCCCGTCCCTTGTACTGAACCAGTGCCTGAGAAGCAGTCATCTTCTCTGAAGTGATGATGCAGAAATATCCGCACAGCATCAGTTCCCGCTCTATGACATCAGTACGCTCATCAGCGCCGAGGAAGATCCCCTTCCTGTCATAATGGAGGCGGAAGTAGTCCTGGTAAGTCTTACCGAACTTATCATCCTTTCCGATGTGCTTATCCAGGAATTGGCGGAGCTTTTCGATCCTCTGCTCAAACCGCTCCCGCTCCGCAGCCTGTCTGGAGGGGTTATAGTAAATATGGAAGTACCGTTCCTTTCTGTCATCTTCATAAAGCCTTGAAGTGACGGTAGTGCCGTAAACTTTGTAGGAACGGATGGCTGACTCGCGGTTTGTCTCAAAACTGCCTCTGTTTTCGAGTACCAGCGATGATACCAGTGACCGGCAGCCTTTACACATGATGATGAATGTATAGTTATTGTCATCAATGTACCGGATATTCTCTTTACTGAAATATCCGCGGTCAAGGATGAAGCCGATCTTCTTATACCCGTATTCGATGACCTTGTCGACCATGAAGGTGAACTGGGACACATCCGTGATGGATCCGGGGTATTCTTCATAGAAGAGCGGCACACGGTTGGTCTTGTCCATCGCGATCGACAGGTTAAAGACAGGAAGCCCTTTGTCGTCCTTGGCTTTCCCGAACTCGACGATACTGATATCACCGGCGTCGCTGTTCTTATTTGTGGAGTCATAGGAGATATAGATCCGGCCCCTGTGGTCCCTGTTCCTGTTCCAGTCGTCCAGGAAACTGATGCACTGGTCTTTGGTGATCGAGTTCAGGAGCCTGCTGACCTTGGAATCACTGTAGATCGTCATCTTTTCCGTAAAGAGTGGATGGTTGAATGCGAAATCCGGATAATACTGTCCGGCGTTCTCTTCATCAACGATCAGGTATGCAACAAGATCCAGGATCAGTCCGGTATCTTTACCGAAGCGTTTCGCCAGCATCGGGATCAGTTTATACTCGTTCATCACCTTCCGGATGATGACGCAGGAACCAATCTTGAGACAGCAGCTCCGGTAAGCGAACGGGAGCTCTTCAGGGATCTCGGCATCCGGAAAATAGACCAGGAACTTATCGTTCGGAAACATAAGGGTCGGATCATCTGCAGATACCTTCCCGACGATCGTTCTCAGCGGGACAGCGTAGCGCTTGTCCTGATTGTATTCGCTACCGTACTGATACAGGATATAGGTCGTCCCGCCCTTTTTCTTGGTGATGATCTTACCCTTGATCTCAGGGATTTTTACTGTGGTATTGAGGTACATAGCTCCTCCTATATTTAGTGTAACCGTTACACTAAATATACCACATCCTGTAGGAAGAAGCAAGCGAAAAAAGCTGATATTTAAGGGATTTTTCAGGGATTGATGTCAAAAATGGAACTTTTAGTGGAACTTAAATGCAGAGTTCTCATAAATGCATCTGATGATAAGACAAGTGTGTGAAACGGCGTGGACGCCTATTTTTTTAGAGTCGTCAAATCGGATTGTAACGGTTATATGCAGCCCGAGATTGACAGCGTAACCCCGTGTGTCTATAATTGCATCGGATTGTAACGAAAAAGGAGATCGACAATGGGTAGGAAACAAAAACACCCGGAGCACACCGCTGAGTCGCAGCGTCTAATGAACGAACTACTGGATGAAGTGGTGGGGCTGTGGGAATCTGAGGAAGAACCAGAGCTGAAGACTGTAGCTCAAGAAGTAGAAATCAGCCCAGCAAAACTACGCAAGCTACTGATAACGGCATCCATCCGTGATAATGAAACATACTTTTCCTCTCCAACCGCTGACACCATCCTTTCCCTCTATCACAGCGAAGCGACTGTGAAAGATATCATGGAAAAGACCGGGTTAAGTTATACCTCAGTCCAGGGATATCTGCCTCATAAGTCCGTGTATGGGCTGGATACGATGAGCTCCGAGTGTGAGCGGATAAGGCTTTTCCGTGCTAGAAAGAAAGCTGTGGAGGACCTGGCTGTTCATCTCCATTTCCCCGATGCCAACGTGTACCTCTGGAAGTGTGTGGTAGCCTTTCATGGCTATCCGTTCACCACCTCTGGCCGGGGAAGCCGGCAGGGAGTGAAATTCACCTATGAAGTGAGTAAGTCCACAACGGGCGGGGGGAGAAGATATGAGGGTGAGCAGGTAGAAGGCTTTGGAAACGAAATGTGGATAATAAAGGACGGACAGAAGTCGGAGAAGAGCATATCCCGATCAACAGTAGACCTTGCACTGAGGACGGCGCTTGAAAAGGAGATAAAGGGACCGAAGGCGCTGGGGATTCCTGGGGCAGGGAGTTACTTGTATCCAATGTTTGTGCGGTTTGGGGTGATAAACGACAACCCATCGGTTGAGCAGTAGACCGTGGGAGTATTAGCCTCGTGTGGTTATTATAGAATCGGATTGTAACGGATATGTCGGACGGAGTAGAAAAAAGAGGAGCTGGTCAGCTCCCCTTGATATATACTACTTCTGTTGGGTTAAACAGTCTCGGCACCCACGTCGTATTGCTCAGTCCGGCGCTCACGACCAGCCTGTTCTCATACACACCCTTCGTATATCTCGGCCACCAGCCCTGGCCGGGGGACCACACGCCATGTCCGAAAAATCTCCACTGCCCGCCGTGTGCATGCCCGCTGAGGATCAAATCTATATTCTCATCTTTCAACAGTGGCCAGTATTCCGGATGGTGAGAGAGTATAATTTTATATCCGGGTTGCGAGGTAAAAGACGGTATCCAGTCTGTTTCTGGCTTATGAGCAGCGGCGCGGGTGGCACCTCCTATGCCGTACAAATCCTCTCGCCGTGGATAACGGACGGTGCCGTCTGATTCAGCCCGGAAAACTCTATAGTCCGTAACGTAACCGGAGGTCAGTCCGGCGATGACGATCTCTTTCGCGCCGACGGTGATGGACTTCCACTCATTATCCAGCACAGTCACGCCAGTGGAAGACAAGAGCCGGAGGTCCTCCTGATCCGCCACCCACTCATGATTGCCGAGGGAGAGGCAGGTCGGCGCGATGGCAGCGCAGGCAGACAGGAACGGCAGAACATTGGTCTGTGTCTCCAGAGGAGATCTATCATCTTCCGGCCTGCCACCATATAACACATCACCTGTAATGCAGATGAGATCCGGACGGTGAGAGCGGAGGGAGGAAAGCACAGCTTCTGGATCCGCATTATGCAGATCACTCAGCAGCGCCAGAGACACAGGGCAGCTTGGAAGTTTGTAGGTTGTTTCTTTCGTAGGGGATCACCTCCAATGCACCCAATCTTACCGTCAGCAAAAGTACATAGCAAGTTTTATCGGCCGGGCTCAGTCCCGGCTTTTTTTGCGCTTCTCGGTTTGACCGACTTTGACCTTTGCGCTTTCCCTATTTCCTTATCTTGCCCTTCTCGTCATCATGTTATAGTGCTGCTCCTGCCCCATAACACTGAAAATGCGCTCAAAGACAGAGTGAAGTTGGGAGACATTCGCAGCGGAAGAGTCATAATACAGACCGTCATTGAAGCCGGTCGCTCCAACATTGATCATGGCGATCATAGCGGATGCGGCAACATAATCTTCTTTAGTGAACTCTTTCTCGTGCTTATCCAGAAGATCTCGCCGCAGGTCGACATTATGGTAGCCAACCATCTGAACAAAGTAGTATTCCAGAATCTGCCGGATCACCATCATCATGGTCTCAGGGTTGTCAGTGTGCATGTACTCATCCCAGAGAGCATCGTATGTGTTTCTAACTGGGGAGCGGTTAATCTTGCCGCCACCGGTGAGGGTGTCGTCATCATCACATTCTTCAATACTTGTCTGGTTATTTCCGCCCTTCTTAATCTCAAAGAAGCTGACGCATTCGTAATCGGACAGGCGGTTATAGGTAACCTCTCGGAAGAAATACGGGTTGTGGGTCATGCAGAAGAACTGGCGGATGTGATCATCCGTGTTTTCTTCGTTCAGCTCGTAATTGTTGTAGCAGACAGCGATCATTTCGCGAGTCAGGGATGCGACCACAAAGAGGGAGCTGCTGTCCATAGAGGAAACCGGGTCATCGATGATGACAATCTTATCTACCATTTTGCCGTCATCCGACTGGCTACCCATGACCATATGATAGAAATAAAGGAAAGCGATAAAGTGCCGTTCGCCCTCGCTCAGATTCTTGTCCACAACGACCTTCTTGCCGTTCTGATCCCGTACTAGTTCGTAGACATACTTGGCACCCGGTTTTTCCTGAAGCTCGAAACCCTTAAAGCCTGCGCTGGCGATCAGACGGTTGATATCCTGCATAGCCTTTGTGGTATTGACGGTTTGGCTGTTCAGCTTTGCTATTTCGGACTCAAGCTTCCCAGATTGTTCTCTCAGTTTCTTCTCTTCTTCGTTCTTAGCCTTCCAGGCATCACGATCATCATCGGTTCGTTTTAACCAGGCGCGAATATCGGCAGAACAGTCATTTGCCATCATGCCCCAGACCATCTCGGTACACTTCTGCTGCTGACCGGGAATGTCAGCGAGGACTGCCATATATGCATCCACTTCATCATTGATGGCTGTGATAATTGTGTTGAGATCCGTGGAAAGGGGAACAAGGTCTTCCAGTGTTACGGCTTCCGATGGATTGTCCTTTTTCTTCTGCAGCAGGTCACAATTGCGCTGGATGGCAGCGAGAAGAAGCTGTGCCTGTTTCTTATAATCAGCCAGACGCTTGGTAGGGAATGGGTTTTGCAGATTTGCTTCAACAGCCTGCCTTGCCAACATCATGTCCTTGTAGTAAGAATCAATAAACTTTCCCAATGCCGCTAGATCGTCCTTGTACTGATTATCGTAGCAGGTGGCAAGTTGGTCTTCAAAATCTTCAGGTAGGGCTTTCTGGCAGTAAGGGCATCTTCCATCTGTCTTACCGTGGTATGCTTTATGTCCGGCAGTGACCCAGTCCATATTGCCAAGAGTACGGATAAAGAGGGCAAAGTCAGTATTTGCCCGGCTGATGATGGCCTGCTCCATGATCGGGCTGATAGTTATCTGATCTGTATGGACATGGGTATACGGGTTGTGTTTGGTTTGCTGCTTGCCGAATACTGTTTTGTAAAGCGCTGTACATTCATCGTCGGTGGAAACCAACATTGGTGTGTTGGCAAGCTGCTTAACAAATTTCCTTCTATCCCTTGTATAACCGGTTTGCGTTAAAGGATACTTTTTCCTGGTTGTCTCGGTTTTATCCCAGATGGTGGAGATGTAAGCTTCTTCGGCTTTGGTGTGATCTTCTGTAATTTTATCGGCTGCTGCATGCGCAGCGGTTGCCTGAGCATCGACGCCTGCTTTTTCAGCTATCTTATCATCCGCTTCCTTCTTTTTAACAGCATTTATCTCGGAAATTGTGAAGACACCAGGAATGTTCCCGTAACTCTGGACATTCTTGGCGATGAAGTCTTCGTTATAAACGAGGACCCGCTCATCCGGAAATGGATCGCCATCCCAGGTCAACAGGGCATTTCCGTCTTTAAAGGCCTTGGCCAATGTCGACTTACCAGTGCCGTTCTTCCCGTAGAAGAAATTGATCAGGGAAGGGGTGAAAGTGACATTGGTGTAAGTCGGGGCGTTCACCTTTACCCCGGTGATATGAACTCGTACTTTATTCTGCATTTGCATCCTCCCCCTCGTTTATTTTACCAGAGCGGACCCATTCGTCGACTTCGCTCAGCTTGAATTTATATCGTTTACCAACCTTGTAGGCTGGGAGTTTTCCTTCCCGGACCCATGTCCTCGCCGTATCCTCCGTGATGCTCAGGTACTCAGCGATAGCTTCTATGTTAAACCATTTGTCTTTTAATTCTTCCATTTTGCACCTCTACTTAATCTCGATGCCGACAGCATCGGCGATCTGTAATAGGTTACCAGTTCTGATGCTCCAATGTTCCTCATCCAGCTGGTTACGCACCGTGGTTGTGAGAAGGTTAAAAGAGCGGATGTTATCATTTATAAACTGCTGGCGTAGCTTGCCGCATGTTACAAAGCGGAAGCGGATATTCTCGCTCTGACAGGCAATATCTGTCAGCCTGCCGACGAAGGCGGGATAATGGTCAGGTGCTTTCTTGAAACTCTGGTTCCGCACAGCGAAGATGCATGGCATGTTCAGAAGCTCCTGGATAAGGGGCTGGGTGAGTGGCCTGTAATAATCACGGTAATCGGGGAGAGTATTCTTCGACAAGGCAACACGACGTCCGATACAAAAAGACCCACAGTCATATCTTTCATTTTCCAGAACGAAAACATTAAACCTCTCCTGATTCAGGAGCGTCCATTCTGCTGCGTGTGAAACAATCTGCTGACTTCCAATTATTTGCTGTAGGAGCGTGATTGCCTCCGGTCCCATCTCAAGCCGTACATCTCCCATTACCTGGCCGATTGCCGTGGCACTCTGGGAAGCGGTGACATTCATCTGTGGGGTGGCGGGGAGACCGGCTCCGGCCTTGATTAATTCGTCTGCCATTCGTGCCTCACCTTCCGGGGAACAGCCCCGCCTCCTGCATCACTTCCAACAGATCGATCTTTTTGATCGTCCAATGTGTCCGTGTCAGTTCAAAAAGGTACATTGCAAGATCGGTAAGATGCTCGCTGAGGAAGGAAAACGGGATGGGGAAAAATTTCTGATAATAAACCTTGATCCCGTTGTCCTGCACTTTCACATCTCGGATAAAAGCAAATACCGCCTGCTGCCCGTCGGTCCCATCTCTTTCACAGGAGATGATCGCGGGCAGTTTTTTTATTTCCGCAATTTTCTCCGGCGTCCACCCGGCGAACCGTTCTTTTACATCGTCGCTGATGTACTCGGTCAGCGCCCGTTTCGGGTCTACCAGGATGTGGTCAGAGGGAAAGGGGTCGTAGCCGATGATCAGGTTAAAGTAATCCTGATTGGATGCGGTTCTGCTGCCATCCGGAAGAAAGAGATTGAATGTCGGCGCAAAGGAGTCCGCATACCCGACTGCAATGCCATCGCCCTCTGCATGAGCGGAAATTACCGGAATGCTGGTTTCTTTCTTTATGATCTCGTTACTCATCCTTACCACCACGCTTTCCAATAACCAGCCCGCCAAACACCTGCCCTATGGCGATACCATTGTCCTTGGCTTCTACGTGGAACTGGGCGAGAACCTGCTTCTGCGTCTGTGGGTCAGTGTACGAGGCTTCGTAAACCTCAACTCTCGGTTCATCGTGTAATTCCTCGGCTTCGGCAATTTCTCCTTCAGCCGTATTCGGCATCGCTTCCTCCGGGAGCCTGTCGTCTACGGCTATTTTTTTAGCCCTTTCGGTTCCTATTTCCGTTGTGGTTTCCCTGGGCTTATTGTAGGCAATTTCATCTGTCCATTCCATGTATGTATCAGCGCCTTCGCTGGCATCCGGATGGTTCAGCAGAATGTTGTTCCAGACCGAGACCAAGAAAGTCTGGAGAATAAATTGATGCTCATGCGCCAGATCGGTTTTATCGATCCACTTTTCGCCAATATCGAACCTTCCTTCAAAGGTCGAATCGGCAAGGATCGCGTCTACAAGGCCGCCAACCAGCATCCTCCGGTCAACATCCGATGTCCGCAGATACTTCCTATAGAAGCGATCCATTTCGACAAGCACTGCAGGGTATTCATCGTGGATACGCATGGACAGTCCTTTTTGATAAGCCGGAGTGTTGAATGCGAAGTACATGGGGCTGGAAGGAAGTTCGCCTTTTAGATAGCGGGAAAAGTAGGAGGAGAGGGATTTCATTTTGGGCGGGTTATATGCGGGCTGTGTCATACGCAGCAGATCAGCAAATAGATTCGGACGGGTAATACCGTTGTTATGTTCGCCCCATTCGGGCTTTTCGCTCAATTCCTGCACTCCGGTACGGAGCAGGAGGGCGATGAAGGTGTTACCCCTTAGTCGAGGCTCGTTCATGGAGCGCACACTCCTTTCGTAATCTCAATAAACTCAATAACCTCAGTAAGTACCGTGACATAAACTCAGTCAAAATTTCAATGGTCCTCGGAGGGAAACCTCTGGGGCCATTTTTATAGATGGCCTCCGTAACGGGCTAGGGAAACACCTGGGAAACCATGAGGAAACCCTAACCAAACCATTATACCACAGTCCTGGCTTGAAATCCAGAGACAAAACGTTAACGGAGGTACAACCAATGAAAAAAGAACGCGAAGGCAAGAAGGAAAACGGCAAGTACTACCTGCGGGTCGGGAAGACATGGGTAGAAGTCAACAAGGAAGTCTACTACGGGTACATGGATCTTGTCTGGGCGGAGGAGAAACGGCAGCAACGGGAAAGCCGCTGTGACCTCGGAACCAAACGCTGTGACGGTGATTGTGAACACTGCAAGTTCGATCCGTCTGGAGCGCCGCTCTCCCTGGATCAGATGTATGAGGAGGACGATTATGAGGCACCGGATCGAGGGTCGTCAGTAGAAGATCAGGTGCTGGCAAAGCTCCTGAAGGAAGCCTTGCACAGGGAACTGGATGCGCTTCCGCTGGAGGACCAGGTCCTGCTCCACGATATCTATTTTGAAGACATCCCCTACACGCAGCGGCAGATTGCACGGAAGCTCCACATCTCACAGCAGGCGGTCAGCAAGAGGCACATCGCCCTGCTGGGTGAGCTGAGAGTGAAGCTGGAAGCGGAAGTCTGCGACTGAAGGTTGTCAGCAACGGAACAACTGTCCGTGGAACAGATGAGGGGGACGAGAGTCTCCCTCAGATTATAGAAAATGGAGGAAAACCATGAAAGCACTGTATATGAAGCCCTTTGAAGCAGCAGAGATCATTGAAACCGATGATGTAGAAGAAACCCTGGGCGGGCCGGTGGATCACCTCTGGCCGTTTGAGGAAGCGGAAGAAATCTGTATGGTGGTGCTGGCTGACCGGGAGGATCTGTCTCCCAACCGTACTTTTGAGGAATGCGGAACGGTACGTGGTCCGATCCTCTTTATCGGCAGCCATGATGATTTCGACGACATTACGGACGATGAAATCGCCTTTGTGGAAGCCCGCGCATCCTGGGCGGAAGAGGAGTATGACCTCGATGATTATGATCCCTTCGAAGACGATGCCCAGGAGGAAGAAGACTACTGTGGTACCCATATCGTGGATGAGGATGAATTCTACGGCAGCATCAGCGGAGATTATTTATGATCGGCGGTTGTCAAACCGGGCATAACTGTCCGTGGGAAAGTGGAGGGTTAAAAGCCTCTGAAAAAATATGATCCCCCTGTGCGGGGAGAAAGGAGCTCAAAAATGGTAAGAGCAATGATTCTGGAACCCGGCAGGAATGCGGAGGTGCGTTATATCTGTCCGAAGAAGATTGACGAGCTGGTGGACGGTCACCCTGAGTTTACGGTTCCCCGCAAAGGGATCTGCATTGCAGTCAATGAGGAAGGCAAGATCAAAGGGCTTCCCCTGAACCGTTCTCTGGTGGATGACGACGGTGACATCCTGGACATCTTTGCCGGAACGATGGTCATCCTCGGATGCGATGCTGAGGAAGAGTTCTGCAGCCTGACCGATGAGCAGGTGGTGTCCCTTCTGGCTGAGTTCGGTGAACCCGAGACCCCGGATGACTGGGTGGACGATGATGTCGACTTCACCAGAGCGGATCTGCACGCGCTGCTCGATGCGATGATCAACGAACTTTTTTCCTGACCCTGGTTGTCAACCGGCTCCTAACTGTCCGTGGAGAGATAGAGGGGCAGAAAGCCGCCTCGGAAAGGAGGGAGCCGGTCATGACGCAAATCACTGGAATCCGTGCCGGGGGCAAGGCGGATGCACGAAACATTCTCCGAGCCCTTGGCGCAGTCGAAGCACGTATGAAAGGAGGAAACGCCAATGAAAGAAGCACAGATTGTAGCGACGATTCACAGAATCGGCGAGGACATTATCGCCCTGGCAGATTATCTGGCCGCGTATGTGAAGGAAGAACAGATTAGCGCTGAGGAGGCAGTGCAGCCGTTAAAAGAGGAAGCACCGAAGGCTCCGGCCATCAAGCTGGAAGATGTCCGCACGGTTCTCGCGGAAATCAGTCGCTCCGGAAAGACTGCGCAGATGAAAGAGCTGCTCAGTCAGTTCGGAGCCAGCAAGCTTTCGGATGTGAAGCCGGAAGATTACCCGGCCCTCCTCGCTGCTGCGAAGGAGGTCAAGAATGCCTGACGTACACGCCAAATTCTCACCTTCGGCCTCTGACCGTCTGATCCATTGCCCACCATCTCTTGTGCTGGGAGAGCAGTACGGACCGGAGGATACCGGCAGCGAATACAGCCGGGAAGGCACAGAGGCTCACAGCCTGGGAGAGTATCTTCTGAAGCAGGCGCTTGGCCTGCCCTGTGAGGATCCGCGTCCTTCCTTAAAAATGTACAGCTCGGAGATGCAGGAATGCGCGGAAGGATACCGGGATACGGTTCTGGAGATCTACGAAACCATGAAGCAGACCTGCCCGGATGCGATCATTTCCGTGGAGCAACAGGTCAGCTTCGAGGAATATGTTGCCGGTGGTTTCGGCACGTCTGACTGCGTGATCCTAGGTGACGGCCATATGTATGTGGTTGATTACAAACATGGAAAAGGCGTGGAAGTATCGGCAGAGGACAACCCGCAGCTGAAGTGCTACGCCCTTGGTAGCTACCTGGCCTTCTCTCCGTTGTATGACATCATGGATATCACCCTGGTGATATACCAGCCCCGTATCAGCAATTACTCGGAATGGTCCCTGACTGCAGAGGCTCTTTTGACCTGGGCGGAGACAGTCCTTCGGCCGCAGGCAGAGCTGGCGCTGAAAGGGGCAGGCGAATACAGCTGCGGCTCATGGTGCCGGTTTTGTAAGGCGAAGGCGATCTGCCGGAAGCGGGCTGAGGAAAACCTGATGCTTGCCCGGTATGACTTTGCCAGACCGGACAGCCTGGAGGAGGATGAGATCAATATCATTCTTACTAAGGTGGACCAGCTGGTCGCTTGGGCAGAGGATGTCAAAACCTATGCCTTACAGCGGGCTCTCGCGGGATATGTCTGGGAAGACTGGAAGGTCGTCGAAGGAAGGTCTGTCAGAAAGTATGCGGATGAAACAGCAGTAGCAAAAGCCGTGGAGGCGGTAGGCTACGATCCCTTCGAGCGGAAGCTCCTGACCATCACGGCCATGGAGAAGTTGCTCGGAAAGAAAAACTTTGAAGCACTGCTGGGTGACATGGTTGTCAAGCCCAGTGGGAAGCCGACGCTCGTGTCAAGAAGCGATAAGCGTCCTGAAATGACAACCGCAATCAATGAATTTATGGAGGAAAACTAAAATGGCAAAGAACAATGATCCGAAGAAAGTCATCACCGGTTGGGACACCCGTTGGAGCTACTGCAACGTTTGGGAAGCGAAGGGCATCGATGGCAGCAAGCCTGCCTGGTCCGTGAGCCTGATCATCCCGAAGTCCGATAAAGAGACTCTCTCCAAGATCGAGAAGGCAATCCAGGCGGCATATGAAGAAGGCACTTCTGTCCTGAAGGGAACCGGAAAGACCGTGCCTCCGCTGTCAGCAATTAACAATCCGTTGAACGACGGAGACGAAAAGCGTAGCGGCGATCCGGCTTATGAGAATGCCTACTACCTCAACGCCAAGAACTACCAGCGTGCGCCGGGCATCGTGGATAAGAATCGTCAGGATATCCTTGACCACTCTGAGGTTTATAGCGGCGTCTATGGAAGGGCTTGCATTTCCTTCTTCGCCTACAACAAGAACGGAAACAAGGGCATCGGCTGTTCTCTGCACCACCTGCAGAAAGGCCGTGATGGCGATCCGCTCGGCGGTTTCACCCGTGCTGAGGATGAATTCGATGACGGCGAGGAGGATTTCCTGAGCTGATCCCTCTTGCAGGGAAAACGGGGTGGCGGATTCCGTCGCCCCGGCGTACATAGAAACCACAGCCAGCTCTTGTATATATGGGGCTGGCTTTTTGGCGTTATGGAGGTGGCAGATGAAAAAGTTATCAATCGACATAGAGTCGTTCAGCGAAACCGATCTGACGAAGACAGGCGTTTACCGCTATGCGGAGGATCCGGCTTTTGAAATATTGCTCTTCGGCGTGGCCGTGGATGATGGCCCGGTCACAGTCTATGACCTGACAGCCGGAGAGGAGATACCGGCGGAAATAATGACTGCACTGCAGGATAAGCAGGTGGAAAAGTGGGCCTTCAACGCCATGTTCGAGCGTGTGTGCTTGTCGCGGTTTCTCCGAGATAAGGGCCTGCTTCCTAAGGGAGAGTTCCTTTCTCCGGAAGGTTGGCGATGTTCCATGATCTGGAGTGCGTATATGGGATTTCCCATGTCCCTTGCTGGTGCCGGTGCAGCTCTTGGCCTGGAACAGCAGAAGATGACGGAGGGAAAAGACCTTATCCGCTATTTCTGTGTGCCGTGCAAGGCGACAGCCAGCAACGGCGGAAGGATAAGAAACCTTCCTTCTGATGCTGCGGATAAGTGGGAGACCTTCGTGGCTTATAACAAACGGGATGTTGCGGTTGAACTGCAGATAAAAGACCGTCTATCTTCCCATCCTGTCCCGGACCAGGTTTGGCGGGAATATTGGAATGATCAGAGGATCAATGACCGGGGGATCCAGATCGATCTTCCCATGGTCCGGCAGGCGATTCATCTGGATGCGCTTTCACAGCAGCATCTCACGAATGCGCTGCAGGAGCTCACTAACCTTGATAACCCGCGCTCGGTCCAGCAGATGAAAGACTGGCTTGCCTCACAGGGTATGGAAATGGACTCTCTTGGGAAGAAGGTCGTTGCCGAGGCTCTTCGGACAGCACCGGAACCGCTCAGAACCGTCCTCACCCTCCGGCAGCAGCTTGCCATGTCCGCTGTAAAGAAATACACGGCTATGGAGGCTGCGGTGTGCGCGGACGGCCGTCTTCGCGGCATGTTCCGCTTTTATGGCGCAAACCGGAGCGGTCGCTTTTCTGGCACGATTGTGCAGCTGCAGAATCTTTTCAGGAATTCTCTCCCTGATCTGATCCAGGCGCGGAGCCTTGTGGCAAGGGGAGATTATGCCGCCTTGGAGACCCTGTATGATTCTGTTCCCCAGGTCCTTGCGGAGTGTGTCAGAACCGCTTTCATTCCCGCTGCCGGTTACAAGATGATCGTGGCGGACTTTTCAGCCATCGAATGCCGGGTACTGGCGTGGCTTGCAGGGGAACAGTGGGTGCTGGATGTATTTGCTCAGGGCGGCGACATTTACTGTGAAACCGCTTCCCGCATGTTCCACTGTAAGGTGGAGAAGCACGGCGAAAACGGGGAACTCCGGCAAAAGGGGAAACAGGCCACCCTTAGCTGTGGTTACGGCGGCGCGGAAGGTGCCTTGATCGCTATGGGCGCACTGGATGCAGGCATGAAGGAAGAGGAACTTGCTCCGCTGGTAGCGGCATGGAGGGCAGCCAATCCGAACATCGTGCAGATGTGGTGGGCGGTCGATAGAGCTGTAAAGACTGCCGTGAAAGAGAAAACAATAACGCGCACCCATGGCCTGACCTTTGAGTATCGAGGGGCCATGCTCTATATCACGCTGCCTTCGGGACGCCAGCTCTCCTATGTGAAACCCAGAATCGGAGAGAACCGTTTCGGCGGGGAGTCCGTGACCTATATGGGGATGGACACTACCAAGCACTGGTCCCGGATTGAATCCTTCGCGGGAAAGTGGGTGGAGAACATTGTGCAGGCGGTATCCCGCGACATTCTCTGCTATGCGATGGAGCAGCTACGAGACTACCGCATCGTTGCTCATGTCCACGACGAATGTATCGTGGAGTGCCCGCAGGAGACGACGGTTCAGGAAATCAGCAATCTTATGAGCACTGTCCCGCCGTGGGCTCCGGGGCTGATCCTTCGAGCGGATGGGTATGAATGTCCTGGCTTTTACATGAAGGACTGACTCCTCCCCGAGGACTTTTCTTCTTTTGGAACAGAACAACTTTTTTCACGTTTTTGGTTGTCAACCGCGACGCAACTGTCCATGGAGAGATAGAGGGCCTTCATGCCCTCTTATTACATACCCCGCACGGGGAGAAGGGAGCGTTTTATGAACGCAGTACAGGTTTTCACGTATACGGATCATCCGGTCAGGGTGATCGACATCAATGGAGCGCCGTTCTTCGTTGGAAAAGATGTGGCGGAGGTCCTGGGCTACACCAACAGTCGTAAGGCTCTGGCAGATCATGTGGACGAGGAAGATAAGGGGGTAACGAAATGTGACACCCTTGGCGGTGTGCAGGAGCTCACGGTGATTAACGAGTCGGGGCTTTACTCCCTTATTCTTCAGAGCAAGCTCCCCACAGCAAGGGCTTTCAAACGCTGGGTCACTTCCGAGGTTCTTCCCTCTATCCGGAAGCACGGTGCTTACCTCACTCCCACAACGATGGAGCGGGTTCTTGCCGATCCGGATTTCGGCATCACCCTCCTGCAGGAGTTGAAGGCAGAGCGCAATAAGGTAGCCGCTCTCGAAACAACGGTGGCGGTCCAGACACAGCAGATCGCGGAGATGAAGCCGAAGGTCGGGTACTACGACATCGTGTTGTGCAGCCCGTCCCTGGTAAAGACCTCCGTCATCGCAAAGGACTACGGCATGGGAGCGCCATCCTTCAACCGGCTTCTGAAGAAGCTGGGCATCCAGTATAAGCAGGGTGATATCTGGCTCCTGTACGCGAAGTACCAGGACAAAGGCTACACCTCTACGGAAACCTACCATTACACCAACGAAAAGACCGGTGAGCCAGGCACGCAGTGCTGGACCAAGTGGACACAGAAGGGACGTCTCTTCCTGTATGAGACCCTGAAGGCGGAGGGGATTCTCCCGATGATAGAAAGGGAGGCAGCATGAAGATATTTATCTGTTCACCCTTTGCGGGGGATACCGTGAGGAACATCCTGGCGGCCCAGGGCTACTGTCGAAAGGCAGTAGCCGAAGGGCATGTCCCCTTTGCACCACATTTGTATTTCCCGCAGCTTCTGGAGGATAAAAATTCGGAAGAACGGGAGAAGGGGATGGCAATGGGGCTTATGTGGCTCTCGCATTGCGACGAAATGTGGGTGTTCGGAGAGGCGTCGCCAGGCATGAAAACAGAAATAGCATACGCAGAGGAGCACCAGATTCCGATCCGGTATTTCCCTGCAGAACAGGAGGATCATTTTGATGACTGAATTTAAGGTCGCTTTCGGTGAGAACCGGCAGGCAAAGAAATGGAAGAACGGAACGATCACGCTGGATGAACTAAGGACTCGTCTTGCGACAACCTTCCGCACGGCGGAGACGCAGGCGGAGTATCAGAAGATGAAGAGCGTCGGACGCTCTGCTGCCAAGGACAAAGGCGGGTTCGTCGGCGGGGTGCTGAAGGACGGTGTCCGCAGCGCGGTTACCGTGGTTGTTCGATCTTTACTGACGTTGGATGTGGACAATGCATCCTTAACATTTCTGGACGAGTATCTTGCCTTGTGCCCCTATGAAACGCTTATCTACACGACGCACGGGCATATGCCGTCGGCACCCCGTTACCGCCTTGTCATCCCGCTGACGAGAGATATTTCTCCGGAGGAGTATAACGCGATCACCCGTTACTATGCGGCGGAGCTTGGGATTGAGATGTTCGATACCTGCTCCTTCACACCGGCCCAGCTGATGTTCTGGCCGACCACCTCATCGGACGGTGAATACATTTTCCGGGAGGTTGAGGGAGAGCATCTTGATCCCGATTTATATCTTTCTGCCCACCCTGACTGGAAGGATCCCTTAGCGCTGCCTACATCGTCGAAGGAGGCACCTGCCCATGAAGGAAAAGGGAAGGTGGAAGACCCTCTTTCCAAGGAAGGTATCGTTGGTACTTTCTGCCGGGCGATGGGTACCATCCAGAACGCGATAGACCTGTATCTCTCTGACGTATATGAAAAGGTCCGGGATGACCGCTATCACTTGATCGGTTCTTCGAGTGGCCCTGGTGTGCAGATCTATGACAACAAGCTCGCTTACAGCAACCATGCGACGGACCTTGCCGCACGTCAGACCTGTAACGCCTTCGATCTGATCCGACTGCACAAGTTCCCGGATGAGGACCCAAAGAAAAGCTTCACTGCAATGTCCGAGTGGGCGGCATCCCTGCCGGAGGTGTCACGTTTGCTCCTGGAGGAGAAGCAGAACGCGGCGGAGCAGGCCTTCTCGGAAGAGGACGACACCAACTGGCAGGATCGTCTCATTCGGGATAAGAGGGGCAATCTCCTGAATAGCCTTCATAACCTTGGACTGATTATGACCTACGATCCCTATATGAAGAATATCGTATTCAACCAGCTCGCGGACGGCATGGAGATCAAGGGAGAGGTGCCTTGGGCACACGAGGGAAAGAAATTCTGGCGGGATCAAGACGATGCCCAGCTGATTTGGTATGTCGATCAGAACTATGGCTCCTTCTCACAGCGCAACTACGACATTGCTGTCACAAAGTGTGTGGATGACCGGTCCTACCACCCGATCAAGGAATATCTCGAAACCCTGCCAGAATGGGACGGAAGTCCAAGGGTCGATACCCTTCTGATTGATTATCTGGGAGCAGAGGATAACGCTTATGTTCGAGCCGTCACCCGCAAAGAGCTTTGTGCAGCCGTCACGCGTGTTTATCACCCAGGTACGAAGTTTGATACGCTTCTGGTCCTCATCGGAGAGCAGGGGATCGGGAAGAGTACTCTCATTGCCCGGCTCGCCATGGAATGGTTCTCCGACAGCCTTACCCTCTCTGATATCAACGACGGTAAGGCCGGGGCCGAAAAGCTCCAGGGCATCTGGATCATGGAGATCGGTGAGATGGCCGGAATGAGGAAAGCGGAACAGGAAAAGCTGAAGGCTTTCTTCGGACGGCAGGATGATAAGTATAGGGCAGCTTTCGGAAGACGTGTCCAGTCCCACCCTCGCCAGTCAGTGATGTTTGGAACAACCAATGCGGAAAGTGGTTTCCTTCGCGATATCACAGGAAATCGTCGTTACTGGCCTGTGACTGTTCTCGGAACAGGAACAAGAAAACCATGGGAACTGACACAGGATGACGTTAATCAAATCTGGGCAGAAGTGCTTGTTCTTGTTGCCAATGGGGAACCACTGACCCTTCCGGCCGACCTTGAGGAACAGGCAAAGGTGGAACAGAACTCTGCGATGGAAAAAGATGAACGTGAAGGTGTTGTTCGCTTGTTCCTGGAGACGCTGCTGCCGGAGAATTGGTCGGATATGGACCTCTATCAGAGGAGAGAGTTTCTCCGGGGAGATGACCCTACCCAGAAGGAAGGAACGGTCCGAAGAACCAGCGTCAGCAATATGGAAATCTGGTGCGAGTGCTTTGGAAGGAACCGGGAGGATTTAAAGCCTGCAGAGAGTTATGCGCTTTCCAGCCTGATGAGCCGGATCGAGGGGTGGAGCCGTCCCAAGACGCTGCAGACACAGGCCCTCTATGGGAAGCAGCGGGTGTATCTGCGGGAATAATAACGGCGGAACAGGATACGGGGAGGACGGCGGCTTGTTCCGCTTGTTCCTCTCATATCCGCCTTATTTTACTGGATTTCAGGCTATAGAACGAACAACCTATGAAATTCTTATTAGATCGAATTCATAAAAATAGTAGATATAAGAGTACCAAAACCGCGTATTCGCACACGCGAGGAAAATGACGTTATTTGGTTCTCTTGTTACGGCACCTCTCCCATACACACAAAGGGAGAAATGGAGGTAATCATGATAAGGGAAAGAGATGTAGAGCAAGCCCTTGTTCACCATATGCGGATATGTGGGGGCCTTGCGTTGAAGTTTGTAAGTCCTGGGTGGAGCGGAGCACCAGACCGGATTTGTCTCTGGAAGGGAGGGGGCATCGCCTTTGCCGAGGTGAAAAGACCAGGAGAGAAGCTGAGGCCCCTGCAGGAAAGAAGGGCGGAGCAGCTGAGGGAGCTGGGCTTTTCTGTAGCTGTAATCGACAGCTTGGAGGCGGCAGAGCGGTTTGCAAAGTCTGGAGGTGGTGCGGATGCTTACGCCTGAGCAGCTTCACGGGTACCAGAGGTATGCGGCAGATTTCATTGTTGAGCATCTGGCTTCCGCAATCCTGCTGGACTGTGGTTGCGGGAAGACAATTATTACCTTGACGGCGATAGAAGATCTTCTACGAAACCGGTTTGAAGTTGGTCATATCCTTGTGATCTGCCCCATTCGCGTAGCGCAGGTCTGGGCGGAAGAGATCGGGAAATGGTCGCATCTTCAGGGATTGCGGTACAGCATCGCCGTCGGAACAGAAAGCCAGAGGCGATATGCCCTTGGTCAGGACGCGGACATTTACATCATAAACCGCGATGTAGTCCCCTGGCTGGTTGAGAATTACGGCGGAGCCACCTGGAAATGGGACATGCTGGTCCTCGACGAATTAAGCAGCTTTAAGAACCCGCAGGCTAAGAGGTTCAAAGCACTTCTCAAGGTCCGGGCAAAGGTGAAACGGATTGTTGGCCTGACCGGCACACCTTCAAGTAACGGCTTGATGGATTTGTGGGCGGAGTACCGCCTTCTGGATCTCGGTGAGCGGCTGGGGAAATTTATCGGCGGGTATCGGTCACAGTACTTCCGTCCGGATAAGACCAACGGCATTATCATTTATTCGTATAAGCCCCTTCCCGGTGCGGAGGAGCGCATCTACAACCGAATCGCCGACATGACGGTTTCTATCCGCTGTACGGACGTCCTCCGGATGCCGGAGCTGATCTCTGTTCCATACGAAGTCAGCATGTCCCCGCAGGAGCAGGAGGTTTACACCCGCCTGAAGCAGGATCTGGTGCTGTCCCTCCCCGATGGAGAGGTGACGGCCAGCAATGCAGCGGCCCTCTCCGGAAAACTGAGTCAGATGAGCAACGGCGCTGTGTACAACGATGATGGCGGCGTAGTGACCATCCACAGTCGGAAACTCGACGCCCTGGAAGATCTGATCGAAGCGGCAAATGGAAAGCCGGTGTTGATCGCCTACTGGTTCAAACATGACTATGACAGGATTACCGAGAGACTTCGCTCCATCGGAATCCGCTATGCGAAGATCGATACCGAGGAGAGTATCCTTCGGTGGAACCGGAAGATGATACCGGTGGGGTTGATACACCCAGCGTCGGCAGGTCATGGCCTGAACCTGCAGGCTGGCGGCAGCACTTTGATCTGGTTTGGACTCACCTGGTCATTGGAACTTTACATTCAGACCAACGCCCGGCTCTGGCGGCAGGGCCAGGTTTCCAGCACGGTCGTGATCCAGCACATCGTCACGAAGGGAACGGTGGATGAGAGGATCCTGAAGGCTCTCCAGCAGAAAGAGGTCACACAGGACGCGCTGATGGATGCCGTGAAAGCGCAGCTGGGAGGTGCGGAATGAAAATGGTTGATGACAAGGAAGCCTGGGAGAATCTGGCGAACGCCATTATTCTCGGTGCGGTCAAGGATTACAAGCGGGCGCTGCTCCATTTGAAAAGAAACCCGGATAGCCAGAGCGCGATGCGGGCAGTAGAGAGGGAGGAGCAGTTCTTTTACAGCTCCTGGTTTGAGGTGCTGACGAACCTCGATCCATCCTACCTGATTCGAAAGATGAAAGAGATGGTCGGGGTATAAACGACAAGAACAGACAAACAGCCCTGTGAGGGGCAAGCCAAACATGGCCAATCCAAGGAACATGATCAAAATTTAAGGAGGATTGCCATGCATATCAGCTGGAGTTTTTTGGATAAACGGAAAGGCGCGATCAAGGCTATTTCCGCTTACGACAGTATGGATTTTATCGTAAAACACACCGATGAAGAGATCGCGGCGGTACGGGTCAAGATGGAGGGCATTGGTTCTCCCAATCTTGACGGCATGCCGCATGCCCACGATCCGCAGGCGGGGGAAAAGCGTATCATCCAGGGAATCGAGGAGATCGATACCATCAAGGAGCGGTATCGTCAGGCAGTGGAATACATGAACTGGTTCAAACCGGCCTGGGAGCAGCTTACGGAAGAGGAGCGCTATGTCCTTGAAACCTTCTATATGGATGCAGAGGAGAGCGGTGCGGCGCTTACAATTTCGGAAGAGCTGAACATTGAGCGCAGCAGTGCCTACAACAAAAAGAACCGGGCACTGGATCATCTTACGATGCTCCTGTACGGGAAGGCATGAGTAAAATCGTGGACAACTTATCTTGCGGTTTTTGATAAAGTGATAGCGTGAAAAGCTGGCGGAGCCCTGCGGGAGAGTATCCTGCGGGGCCTTTTCATGCCCAGGGAGGTGATTCGGTGGATTCGGTGGGCAGAAAAAACAGACGACGAAAAGAGTACATCAGGAGGTTACCGAGAGTGGTTGATATACAAAGCCCGAAGAGAATGGAGATCTGGTATGCAAGGCTGCCGATGGACAGGAGAACATCGGTTCAGGGCGGGGCCAGACCTGTGCTGATTATCAGCAACGATGTCTGCAATGAGCGCAGCTCGATTATAACGGTCATTCCCATGACGACGCAGATGAAGCATCTGTCTCAGCCGACGCACGTTGTGCTGGATATGGAGGATGGGAATCAGTCAATGGTACTGGCTGAGCAGATTACGGCGATGGATAAGCGGCTCCTTGACCGAAAGATTGATTTATGCAGGGATGCAGAAACCATAGCGAAGATCGAAAAGGCTGTATGTGAACAGGTAGGTATCGGATGATCTTTATTCTCTTACCTATCCTCATATTTGCCGCCGTCTCGGCATTGTTGATTATTTCCATCGCGTGGACATATAGGCCCATCTCCGTTTGGCAGATGGTGAAAGAAGAGCTGCAAAAGGCAGCAGAAAGGAAGAATAGATGAGAATCATTACTTGTGAACAAGTCAGTGAAGGGCATCCTGACAAGCTGGCGGATCAGATTGCCGATGCCATTGTGACAGATTGCCTGCGGCACGACAAGAACAGCAGGGTCGCCATCGAATGCCTGCTGAAGGATAACCACATCATTATCGCCGGTGAGCTGACCAGCACCCATAAGCCGGATTACAAGGCTCTTGTGTATGAGGTCTTTGAAAAGATCGGCTGGGAGAAATTGAGCTATGGAAATCCGGCTCTTTTTGCTGGACCGGATATCGGCATCCTCGTAAAGGAGCAGAGCCCGGATATCGCGCTCGGCGTCGATAAAGGCGGTGCCGGTGATCAGGGCATGATGTACGGCTATGCCACAAATGAAACCCTGGAGCTGCTGCCGATACCCTATGTTGTGGCGACCCGCTTTCTCCAGATCCTGAAGAACCACCCGAGTAAGATGTTCCGGGCGGATGCAAAGGCGCTGGTTTCCTTTGATTACGACACGGGCAAGATCACGACCTTCCTGTGTTCCGTCCAGCATAGCCCGGATGTGGAGCCTTCCGATTTCCGGCATATCATTGAGGGCATTATGGTATTGGCCGCTACGGAGAACGGTCTGAATACCGATTTTGAAAAACTGGTGAATCCGACCGGGCGTTTTGTGATCGGCGGCCCGTATGCGGACTGCGGTGTGACGGGAAGAAAACTTGCATGCGACACTTACGGCGGAATCGGCCGTATCGGCGGCGGGGCCATGAGCGGAAAAGACCCGAGCAAGGTTGACCGCAGCGGAGCCTACATGGCCCGAAAAATAGCGCGGGATATTGTGAGGGCCGGTTATGCAGAACGCTGTGAAGTCCAGATTGCTTATGCGATTGGTGTGGCGCAGCCTGTGTCCGTGTACGTGGAAACCTTCGGTACGGAATACCAGGATAAGACATTCCTGGAACAGTTTGTCCGGGACACCTACGACCTGACACCGAGGGGCATCATTAACAGTCTGGGACTGCTGGACGTGGACTACAACAAGGTTAGTGCCTACGGACACTTCGGGAAGGACGACCTTCCCTGGGAGCAGTGATGCCGTCCCGTCCGAACACACCCTGCCGCCATCCGGGCTGTGCCGCCCTCGTCCCTTATGGACAGAAGTACTGCGAGGCGCACAAAGCTATGCACCCAGAGGAGCAGCGGTCCGCAGCAGGCCGAGGCTACGGTAGAGTGTGGCAGAAGGCAAGGCACAGGTACCTTGAGGCGCACCCTTTCTGCGTAGAGTGCATGAAGGAAGGTAGGTACGTCAAGGCAACCGACGTTGACCACATCGTTCCTCACCGAGGAGACAAGAAGCTCTTTTGGGATGAGAGCAACTGGCAGGCGCTCTGCCACAGCCACCACTCCATCAAGACGCGGAACGAGGATCAGACACCAGAATATCATTTTTGAAATGGCGGAGTTTGCTTTTGCGCTACCTGAGAAGCAATTCGGAAGCGAGAAAGTAAACTTTTTCTCTGCCTGATGAGGCCCCCTGGGGGGTGGGTCACTTCTCTGTGGTGAAGTCCCACGGAGACCGCCGCCCCCTCTCGCGTTGATTTTCGCAAAATACAGGGGGAGGGGGTCAGCTGTTCCTGTTCCGACGCAATCCGAAAAGCAGATACGAGACTGGGGAGCTGCCGAAGAATCCTTGAAATACGGGCATTTTCGGTAGTTCCTTGCCTTGTACTACCGCGAAACGGAACCGGAACAAGCGCAGAAAAACTTCGTCGGAAACGGGAAAAACCTCACCGAATTTCAGGTATATTTCGAGATTTTGGAAAGGTTGCCGTTGCATTTCGACGCAATACGAAAACGGAAGGAGGGCAGATGCCTTGTTTGAAGAGGTCATCAGAGAAGATGAGTACGTGGACATCTGCCCGAATTGCGGCGGTTTGTTTTCGCAAAATGCCAGGGGCCGAAGGAAAAAGTTCTGCTCGGACAAATGCCGCACGGCATGGAATCACCGACACCCCAACATAGCCAACTGGAAGGACACGTCCCGTACATGTATTTGCCCGCAGTGCGGGAAGACTTTTATCGCAACGCGTGAATACGGTCAGCTGCGGAAATATTGCAGCATCGCCTGCTCCAACCGGGGCAGAGCTGCGGAAAGGAGAAGAGAACATGACGCTGGAAGAGAAGATGGACACGGTATTGGACGACCCGGTGAATCATCCCAGCCATTACACCAGCGGGAAGATTGAGGTCATAGATTTTATCGAGGACCAGAAGTTCCCGTATCACCTGGGCAACGCCTGTAAATATCTGTGCAGAGCTGGCAAGAAGAATCCGGAGAAGACGGCAGAGGATCTCCGAAAAGCGGTATGGTACATCAATCGGTATATTGATTTGCTGGAGAAGGAGGCTGCAAAGTGACGCTGATAGAGGGATTTGTAAGGGACGAGATCTTCATTGATTTCGGCGTGGATATCCTGTATGGCAGCGATCAGTGCTATATCAACTATCCCTGCCGATTTCCGACTGTTGGTTTTCAGCTTATGGCGACGAATGGCCTTTCCCAGATCGCCGACCGCATCCGGAAGGATATGGGCGTCAAGCCAATGCACCCGATGGACGAGTTCACCGATGACACTTGTGACAATGACGGTTGGTACGACTTCTATGTTGGGATCAATGGCTATGCTCAAAACCATATGGATTCCTGCATAGAGTTTGTCGTAGTCAATTCCGAAAGCGATGACAATGAACAGCGCTATACCATTGATCTGACAACCGAGGAGCAGGAAGTGATTTATGCGCGTCTGGACGAGCAGTGCCGCAGATACCTGGGAAAGGGCTGTGAAGAACTGCTGGCCGAGGCGCGAAAACAGATGGAGGAGGATGAGAGTTGAAAATCATCAAACGGGACGGAAGAGAAGTCCCATACGACTACAGGAAAATACAGAACGCCATCAAAGCAGCCAATGGAGAGGTGGCAGAGGAAGACCGGCTTTCCGATATGGAGGTCGGTATTATTGTCGGAAGGATCGAAAAGCACTGTGCTGATCTTGGCCGGAGTGTCGCCGTTGAGGAGATACAGGACATGGTAATTGATGAACTGGAGAAGTCGGGGCATTACCGGCTTGCACTGCACTATAGTGAATACCGGCTGCGGCACGAAATGCTACGGAAGCAGAACAGCACGGATGCAAAGATTCTGGCGCTACTCCGACATGACAGCGAGATTGCTAAGCAAGAGAATGCGAACAAGGATCCGATCATCAATTCAACCATGCGAGATTACCTTGCCTCGGAGGTTTCCGAGGATATCTGCCGCAGATACGTCTTTCCGGAGGATGTGATTCAGGCGCATGACGAGGGCATGATCCATATCCACGACATGGGCTATGTCTCCGGGCCAATATCCAACTGTGAGCTGGTCAATCTGGAGGACATGCTCCAGAACGGCACGGTGATCACCGATACCCTGATCGAAAAGCCACATAGCTTTTCAACGGCCTGCAATATTGCCACCCAGATTATCGCTCAGGTCGCCAGCAACACCTACGGTGGGCAGACGATCAGTCTTGCGCATCTCGCTCCCTTTGTGGATGTGTCCCGCCAGAAATATAAGAGGGAAATCCGGGAGGAGCTTACAGCTGTCGGGAAGGAATACACCGAAGAGGATATCACCCGTATGGCGGAAATGAGGGTCCGGAAGGAAGTGCAGCGCGGCATCCAGACGATCCAGTATCAGATCCAGACGCTGTTGACTACGAATGGGCAGACCCCTTTTGTTTCTGTGTTCATGTATCTGGATGAGGTGCCTGCCGGTCAGACGAGAGATGATCTGGCACTGATTATCGCGGAAACGCTGAAGCAGAGGTACGAGGGAATCAAAAACGAAGTCGGAGTGTGGGTATCTCCCGCTTTCCCCAAACTCATCTATGTTTTGGATGAGGACAACATCATGGAAGATTCGCCGTACTATTACCTGACCGAGCTTGCGGCGAAGTGTACAGCCAAGCGCATGGTGCCGGATTATATCAGTGCGAAGATCATGAAGCAGCTGAAGAACGGTGACGTGTACACGTGTATGGGCTGTCGGGCATTCTTGACGCCAGATACCGTAGGGCTGAATCCGGATGGTAGCCACAAGTATTATGGCCGCTTCAACCAGGGTGCGGTGACGATCAACCTGGTGGATGTAGCCTGCAGCGCGGACGGCGATGAAAAGAAATTCTGGCAGCTTATGGAGGAACGGACGGAGCTTTGCCATAAGGCGCTGCGTATCCGGCATGAAACCCTGCTGGGGACACCTTCCGATGTCGCTCCGATCCTCTGGCAGTATGGGGCTATCAGTAGATTGCCCAAAGGCGAGAAGATTGACCACCTTCTTTACGACAACTACAGCACCATCAGCCTGGGCTATGCCGGGCTGTGCGAGTGTGTGCATCGCATGAAAGGCTGCAGTCACACCGATCCTGCAGGGCATGATTTTGGCATCGAGGTCATGAAGTTCCTGAATGGGAAGACAGCACAGTGGCGGGAAGCAGAGCACATCTCCTACAGCCTGTACGGAACGCCCATGGAGAGCAGCACGTACAAGTTCGCCAGATGCCTGCAGCGCCGGTTTGGCATTATTCCGCATGTGACGGATAAGAACTACATCACCAACAGCTACCACGTTCATGTGACGGAGCCCATTGATGCTTTCCAGAAGCTTGCATTTGAGGCGGAGTTTCAGGCTCTTTCTCCCGGAGGCGCGATCAGTTACGTAGAAGTCCCCAACATGCAGGAAAACATCCCTGCGGTGCTGTCGGTCATGCGGTTCATCTACGACAACATCATGTATGCGGAGCTGAACACGAAATCTGACTACTGTCAGGTGTGCGGATATGACGGGGAAATCAAGATCGTGGAAGAGGATGGAAAGCTCCTGTGGGAGTGCCCGAATTGCGGCAATCGGGATGAGAAGCGCATGAACGTCTGCCGAAGGGTCTGCGGATACCTGGGCACTAACTTTTTCAATCAGGGCAGGACGCAGGAGATTGCAGAGAGGGTATTGCATCTATGAAACACATTTTTACGGCTATCAAAAACAGAATCAACAGGAATGAGGAGGAGAGTATCACCATGAAGAAAAACCTGAAACTGGAAGCACCCTGGTACACCTATCAGAAAAAAGTGAAGGCTCTGTTTGAGCGTGATCCGGAAATCAAAGTCGGGGATATTATTCTGCCGGAAGATGGCAGAGCAGATTATCTCTTTGATATCGAGGTCCGCAACCATGAGAAGTTTCTGGCGCTGGACCGCGTATTTCCCAAGTGTGTGCAGTTTGGCAATATAACGCTGGCCATCAATTTGTACGATGAGGAAAACGATGCCGGAGCAGATGACGTTCTGGCTCTGTATGAGACCATCTTCAAGGGGAATCCCATCGTAAAAGATGTCCGAACAGCTATAGATCACATGGGTACGAAGCATGGCTTTATTCGTTTCCAGCCGGAAGTCATCCAGTTCTTTGATGATGACATCTATGACTATGAAGGCAACTGGACCGGCCTCGCACAGGATATTGCGAGAGAGGTGTTTGCAAACGAAACTCGCGGGATCCACTTCTGCACAGCCTCCGTGAAGGAAGCAAAGAACCCTGCAGGCGAGTAAAGCTTATGAATTACTGCGGAATCAAAAAGACGGATATCGCAAATGGTCCCGGTGTTCGTGTCTCCCTATTTGTTTCCGGCTGCAGGAACCAATGTCGTGGATGCTTTCAGCCGGAGACCTGGGATTTTGAATATGGAGATCAGTTCACCAAAGAAACTGAAGAAGAACTGATTGCGGCCCTGCGTCCTTCGTGGATACAGGGCCTCTCCATTCTTGGCGGCGATCCGATGGAACCGGAAAACCAAAAGGCACTCCTGCCGTTTCTTCGAAAATTGAAGGAGGAACTGCCGGAGAAAGACGTCTGGCTCTATACCGGATATCTGATTGAGAAAGTCGGGACATCGCCGCTTCTTTCCTATGCGGACGTAGTTGTGGATGGACCATTCATCGAGGCGGAAAAGGATGCCGGGCTTGCTTTCCGGGGAAGCCGGAATCAGCGAATTATCTATCTGAGAGGAGAACACCCATGGGAATGATCGATCTTGCATCGGTGATCGGTGTGTATCCGATCTGCAATACTGGGGCCGTGCTCGTTCATAAGATCGATTACGGCGAAGAAAAGGTGCTGGCAAGCATCAACGGTGAAGGAGCCGAATGGTGCAGTTTGACAGAAGAATACATGGAAACGAGTGGAGAGCTTGAACTGGGATTTACCCTGGGTGAGCTCTTCATTCCGTTTGCGGAAGTCATGAGGTTTTTTGGAGGTACGACATGAAGAAAACTGCGGAATTGAAGGTGCTGCCGATTTCGGTACTCAAACCGGCAGAGTATAACCCGCGCAAGAAGCTGAAGCCGGGAGATAAGGAGTACAAGAAGATCAAGGATTCCATTGAGGAGTTTGGCTTTGCCGATCCGCTCGTGGTGAATGCGGACATGACCATTATCGGCGGACATCAGAGACTGAACGTAGCTATCGACCTTGGCTATACGGAAGTTCCCTGCGCGGTGGTCGATGTGGACAAGACTCGCGAGAGGGCACTGAACATTGCCCTTAACAAGATCACGGGTGAGTGGGATGAGCAGATGTTGGCTGATCTGCTGACGGACCTGAAGGAAGCGGACTATGACCTGGATTACACTGGCTTTGAAGCGCCTGAGGTGGAACAGCTTTTTTCCAACATCTACGATAAGAAGGTCAAGGAAGATGACTTTGATGTAGATAAGGAGCTGCAGCAGCCTTGCTTTTCACAGCTGGGCGATCTGTGGTATCTGGGTAAACACAGAGTCATCTGCGGCGACAGCACTGGGGAGGAAATCTATACCCGGCTGATGGACGGGCAGCTCGCCAACCTCGTTCTGACGGATCCGCCGTATAACGTTGATGTTGAAGAGACGGCCGGAAAGATCATGAATGACAACATGGGTGACCAGGAATTCTATAACTTCCTGCTTTCCGCCTATCGCTGCATGCATGCCAATCTGGCCGATGACGGCTCCATTTATGTTTGGCATGCGGATACAGAGGGGATCAACTTCCGCACAGCCTTTAAGGATGCGGGCTTTTATCTCTCCGGCTGCTGCATCTGGGTGAAGAATGCGCTGGTGCTGGGACGCAGCCCCTATCAATGGCGGCATGAACCCTGTCTGTTTGGCTGGAAGCAAAAGGGAAAGCATCAGTGGTATGGTGACCGGAAGCAGACAACCGTGTGGGAATACGATAAACCCAGGTCCAGCAAGGATCACCCGACAATGAAACCGGTACAGCTGATGAGCTATCCGATTAAAAACAGCACCATGACAAACGGGATTGTACTGGATCCCTTCCTGGGCAGCGGTTCTACGCTGATCGCCTGCTGTGAGACGGACCGTATCTGTAGAGGAATTGAACTTGACCCGAAGTTCGTGGATTGTATTGTGAAAAGGTATATCGAATGGGCAGGCGGGAAATATGATGATGTGTATGTGATCCGCGATGGTCAGAAGCTCCGCTTTGATGAAATGGCGACTTTTGAGCCGCAGGAAGCAGAGGATTGATACCAGAAAACGGGGAGGCTGGCTAAAGCTGGCCTTTCTATTTCTACAAGGAGGGAGCGATGGATGTTGTTTTAGCAGTTGTCGTATGCCTGGTGTTGCTTGGCGTGATCGCTTTTCTGATTGGGGCTGCGGTTATCATTGGCGCTTCCGATGAACTGAGCCGGGAATTTGATGACCGGGATCAGGAGGAGTTTTTAAGACGCTGGGCAGAGGAGAAGAAAGAAAAAGACGAACGTAAACAGGCCAGACGTCGGAGACGGTAATTGTGTACTATGTCGAATTCGAGTTTTTATCAGAATATCTCGCAGAATTGACTTTACTTTTTGGGCCGTCAGAGTGATGTATACCATACCGCCGGAGAAGTACCGGCAGGCCACATCACAGAAGGAGCGACGCTCCGGAAAGGAAAAGAACATGAGGAGATATGAACTGAAAGCACCGGATAAGAAAACCCTGGTAAAGCGGGTTGGAGAGCTTACCGGTCAGAAACCGCGTTACACCTACATGCCTAGATGTGCTTACGAGATCGGGGTGTACACGGTGGAGCGCAATGGGGACCTGGTTGTCGATGAAGTGGAAGCGGAAGAGGAGCTCATCCGGACGCTGTGCTCCGAGGGCCTTATTACGGAAGTACACAGGGAGGATCACATGGAAGAAGCAACTATTTCAGTGGAGACAACTGAGGCAACAGAGAATGCTGATACGGCAGAGCCTGGCAGTCTTACAATCAGCCTGCCAATGGCACGGCATACAGCGGATTCCCTTCGCAGGCTGGTGAACCTCCTTTACAGCCGGGGGCCGCTGCTCGCCAAAGCGACCGGCGGGCAGTTTGGCGTGAAAAAGGAACTGTTCGCAGCGCTGGATGAGGCAGGAACCGTATGCAGAACGGACGATTTCATAGAACTGGTCAAAGAGCATGGCGGTCTGATCGGACTTTCATTTACAGATGACAAGGTGAGCTTCACCGGCTTCCCGCTGACGGACGATCCGGAGAAGAACACAGCCTTCCAGCAGATTGCCTGCCTGATGAACAAGCATGCACTGGAGCAGAAGCGGATCCAGGCAAAGGCGGTCAACGGTGACAACGAGAAATACGCCTTCCGGATCTGGCTTCTGCGCCTCGGCATGAACGGTGATGAGTACAAGGCGAGCCGCAAGATCCTGATGGAGAATCTCTCCGGACACAGCGCGTTTCGGACTCAGGACGAGGAGACCAGATGGAAGGTTCGGCAGAAGGAAAAGCGGGAGGCGCTGAAAGCTGCGAAAGCTGCTGTTACGGCGGACGAAACGCCTGCGGATGCGGTGTAAATGTACCAATTTCCGGAGCCAAAATACCCCGGATAATTGTCAGATAATTATCTTCGAATTGACTTGCTATTTATCCCTTTCAGAGTGATATATGTACACACCGAAAGGGAAAACACACACGGCAGAGCCGAAAGGAGATAAAAACCATGACAGAGAAAACCGCCCGCCAGCTCGAGAACATGAAGGCCCAGACATGGGGAGTAGAGGTAGAGGGAAACAACATTACCCGCCAGAAAGCAGCCAAGGTTGCCGCAGACTTTTTCGGAACCGGCCGCTACGAATACACCGCAAGCCGCAACGGTTACATGACCTGGAGCGCCTGGGACGCACAGGGCCGGGAATGGAAATTCCAGCGGGATGTGAGCATCCAGGGACCGGACGACGAAAAATGCGAACTGGTCACTCCGATCCTGACCTACGCCGACATGGGGACCTTCCAGGAACTCCTCCGGCAGCTGCGCCATGCCGGGATGAAGAGCAGCCCCTCCAGAGGCTGCGGGGTCCACATTCACATTGGCCTGAAGGGCCTGGACGGCAGAGACCACAACGCCAAGACACTTCGCAACCTGGTGAATATCATGGCCGCACATGAGACGCAGATCGGCCGGGCGATCCGGATCGACGAAGGCCGCACCGGACACTACTGCAAGGTGGTCAATCCCGATTTCCTGGCCAGGGTCAACCGCCAGAAGCCCCAGACCATGGAGCGCCTCGCAGATTGCTGGTACGAAGGAAACCATGCGAACTACGGTCGCAGCCAGCATTACAACGACAGCCGGTACCACATGCTGAACCTCCACGCGAGCTTCACAAAAGGGACCATCGAATTCCGCCTCTTCCAGTTCTCCGACCCGCACGACGGCAAACGCGGCGGCATCCATGCAGGCGAGATGAAAGCCTACATTCAGCTTTGCCTGGCGATGAGCGAACTGGCCAAGGAGATCGCCTACGCCAGCCCCAAGCCCCAGCAGACGGAAAACGAAAAATACGCCTTCCGGTGCTGGATGCTCCGGCTCGGCTTCATCGGCGAGGAATTCGAAACCGCCCGCGAGATCCTCCTTCGCAACATGGACGGGAATGCAGCCTGGAGACAGGCCTGCTGAACAAATCCAACACAGACAAGCCTTGCCGGGGAGACCCGGCTTAAGGCAGTGAAAGGAGGCGACAGGCCATGAAGAAACAGTACAAGGTCCTGATCACGGAGACGCTGCAGAAGACCGTGCTTGTGGAAGCGGCATCCGAGCAGGAGGCACACAAGCGGGCTTCCGATGCCTGGAAGAATGCAGAATACATCCTGGACGCGGAGTCTTTCCAAGGTGTGGAGTTTCATGTAATCGGCGAGGCTGACGGCGATTCGGGTGACAAGGACTTAAGCCGCATTGAGAGTAAAGGTGGTGGCGGTGATGAATGACTTCTGGAAAGGGCTCAAGCTGGTGCGGCCGGAGGACAGCGAGGTTTACTGCGCTGCTTACGGCAGCAACCTGGACGAGGCCAGAATGAAGAAGCGCTGCCCCAGCGCTGAGGTCTTCGGCACTTCGGTCATTGGCGGATACCGACTGCTGTTCAAGCAGAGCATGACAGGTGCCTACGCGACCATCGAGCAGGACGCCAACTGCTGTGTGCCGGTGGTGATCTACCGGATTACGGCAGAAGATGAGCTGAAGCTGGATCGCTTTGAAGGTTACCCCAAGTATTACTACAAGCGGGATTTCCTGCTTCCTGTGTGGGGCCTAAACGGCAGGAAGAAAAAGCTCCGACGAAACTGCATCGCCTACATCCTGCACGAATACCGGATGCTGGGTGAGCCGAGCGAGGAATACTTCGATCTCTTAGATCGCGGGTACGAACGATGGAGCTTTGAAAAGGATGTTCTTGTGAAAGCGCTGGAGGATAGCATCGGCAGAGAAGCGGCAGACCTTTGGCTGGCAGAATTTTACGGTGAGGAGGATGAACATGAGTAAAAAGTACATTGCCTACGGGTCGAACCTGTCTGTGGAACAGATGGCGTTTCGGTGTCCGGAGGCGAAGATCATCGGCATGGCGGCCATTCAGGACTGGAAGCTGGTCTTCCGGACCCACGCAACGATCGAGCATGCTGCGGGCAGAGTGGTGCCGGTCCTGATTTGGGAAATCACAGACCGGGATGAGAAGAACCTCGATCTGTATGAGGGATTCCCGAGTTACTATTTCAAGCAGGATATGACTGTGACCATGACAGACCTTGACGGAAAGAACCCGCAGGAGATCACAGCTATGGTTTATCTGATGGAGGAGGGACACGATATCCGAATCCCTTACAGAGGATACCTGGACACACTTGCGGAGGGATACCGGCGATTTGGGTTCAATCCCTATCAGCTGGAGCTTGCGATGAAAGAAGCAAAGGAGGCCATGCGATGAATTTCCCAAACAGAGAAACGGTCGAGCGGCTGCGCCGGGAATATCCGGTCGGCTGCCGCATCGTGCTGGATGAAATGGATGATCCCTATACGAAGATTCCGGTTGGCACACAGGGAACCTGCCAGGGTGTCGATGATGCGGGGAACATTATGGCTGCGTGGGATACGGGAAGTTCACTCTCTATTGCATGGGGCGTGGATCGCTGCCACAGGATCAGCACGGAAGAGGAAGTCAAGATCACCCTGGAGTGGTATGGAAAGCATCAACCCAGGGAGAATGCCAGATGCCCCAGGTGTGGGTGCCAGATGGACGGAGCCACTTCCCGTCATGCGCTGAGCCGCAGGGCTGGCATCATGATCTGTGATGAAGACGGGATGCGGGAAGCTCTGGAGGATGCCGGAATCATGGAACGGATGCCGCTCACACAGTGGGACGCGATTGCCAGTCCGGAGCATGGCGAAGGAGCCTGGAAGGGTTGATGGCAGGGAATAATGTAGACAATTTCAGGCGATGAAGATTGTCACATATATTTTCTGAAATACTGGAAGATATAACTTGCTATTTTCTCCGAGTAGAGTGATATATGTACATGCCGAAAGGCACAGAACACCTGCCGGGGAGGACAAAGCCATGACCACCTACAAAACCAACTACGCCACCACCACGAAGAGCATGACCGAGTGGTACTTCGGAAAGGCCTTCGTTACCAGCATGACCGCCAAAGCCAAGCGGGAAAGCAAGAAGACCGGCAAGAACGAATTCCGCTTCTGGCAGGACGGCACCGGCTACCTGACCATTCAGCTTCACTAAGGAGGTTCACCGCCATGACAAACCTTGACCACATCCAAAGCCTGATCC
>OCVV011340890.1_pt1 | contig 40833 bp, 36 predicted proteins | sample 1539721 | NCBI WGS metagenome assembly OCVV01 (sample SAMN02144230, study PRJEB22623) | gut metagenome | biome: sheep rumen | host: Ovis aries | place: New Zealand | reverse complement strand
GAAGTTTGGGTGAGTGGCTGAAACCACCAGTTTGCTAAACTGACGTGCGGGTTACCGTACCGGGGGTTCGAATCCCCCAGCTTCCGCAAAGTTCATTAATGAAATGTGTTGATTGGCATCCTCCGGGATGTCAATCTTTTTTTGTACATTTTCATTCTGATACCGGAGTTTGTTATAATAGCCTAAAAACAATTCAAGCTCCGTCATCACGACGAAGCTTGAACTGTACGCCCTCAGGGGTTCGAACCCTGGACCCATTGATTAAGAGTCAATTGCTCTACCAACTGAGCTAAGGACGCAAATGAATGACGATTAATTTTGTACGCCCTCAGGGGCTCGAACCCTGGACCCATTGATTAAGAGTCAATTGCTCTACCAACTGAGCTAAGGACGCAACGTTATTCGTACCTAAGAAAGTTTTTTATTACTTTCCTTTGGTTTTGCGGATGCAAAGGTAGTCGTTTTAATTGAAATGGCCAAATATTTTTGCAAATATTTCTCTATTTAATGATATCCAACTCCTTGAACACCTTTGTCAGCGATTCTACGGCTTCATCCACTTGTTCTTTGGTATGTGTGGCCATCAAAGCTACACGAACAAGAGTGTCTTGAGGGGCACATGCAGGCGGGATAACAGGATTAATGAAGACACCTGCATCGAAAGCCATTTTCGTTACAGCAAAAGTCTTGTCTACGTCGCGGACATAGAGCGGAATAATCGGACTCTCGGTGTCTCCGATTTCAAAACCTGCTTCGCGGAACCGCTGCAAAGCATAATTGGTGACATCCCAAAGTTTTTGAATACGCTCGGGTTCTGTTTGAATGATATGCAGTGCTTCGCGGGCAGCGGCCGTGGCAGCCGGTGTGCAAGAAGCAGAGAATATATATGTACGCGTGTGATGGCGGAGATAGTTAATGATAGAACTGTCTGCTGCAATAAAGCCACCAATACTTGCCAAGCTCTTCGAGAAGGTACCCATGATGAGATCTACCTCGGAGGTGAGTCCGAAATGGTCGCAGACACCCCTACCCTGTTTGCCGAAGACGCCAAGGCCATGAGCCTCGTCTACCATAATAGCTGTACCAGGATATTTATGCTTGAGAGCAACAATCTCCGGTAATTTGCAGAGGTCGCCCTCCATGGAGAACACGCCATCAACGACGATAAGTTTGACGACATCCTCGGGGCAGCGCTTTAGCAGAGCTTCCAGCTCTTCCATATCATTGTGCTTGTATTTCAGACGATGCGAAAAACTATTTCTAACACCATCAACGATACTTGCGTGATCACGATCGTCACAGATAATGTAATCATGACGGTCGGTGAGCACACCAAGCACACCGCTATTAACGGTAAAACCTGTTGCAAAACACATTGTCTCTTCCTTACCTACAAATTCCGCCAATTCCTTTTCCAACTGGACGTGCAGGTCGAGGGTGCCATTAAGAAAACGTGAACCGGCGCAACCACTGCCATACTGGCGCATAGCCTTGATGCCAGCTTCAATTACGCGCTCGTCACCAGTAAGGCCCGTGTAGGCATTACTACCAAACATGAGCACACGATGGCCTTCCATAATAACCTCGGTGCCTTGTTTGCCTTCAATCTCACGGAAATATGGATAAATACCTAAAGCCTTATACTTTTGAGGGCGGTCGTATTTAGCCAATCTGTCTTGTAAAAGTCCCATATATATTGATTAAGTTTTCGTTCATTGGTTGGTTAAAACGGCGCAAAGGTAACAATATTTTTTTAGATATTGCATTTTCTCTTGTAAAATGTGCAATTTCTTCTTCTTTTCTTAAAATTGTCTGATTAGTTTACGAGTTTTTATGTACTTTTGCGAAAACTAAAGATAATATCGCTATGAGTAAAATAAGACTCCTGTTTATTGCCAATCCTATTTCAGGCACTCGAGATAAAGGTCCCATCATCAAATCGCTTCCGTCGATTCTTGACCCCGACAAATTTGAATGGCATATTGAATGGACGGACCACCGTGGCCATGCAGCTGAGTTGGCTCGTGAGGCTTCGGCTAATGAAGTGGACGTTTGCGTGGCTATTGGCGGAGATGGCACTGTGAACGAAGTAGCACGTTCGTTGCGCCATTCAGAAACGGCACTGGCCATTATTCCTATGGGCAGCGGAAACGGTTTAGCGCGTCATTTAGGTATTCCCATGGATCCGGAAGGCGCTCTTAAAGTTTTAGCGAAATGCGATATCAAGCCACTCGACTACGGAATGATCAACGATATTCCTTTTTTCTGCACATGTGGCATGGGATTCGATGCGTTCATTAGCGAAAAGTTTGCCGGCAGCGGCAAAAGAGGCTTACGTACCTATGTGGACAATGTCCTTCGAGGTGGACTTTCCTATGAGCCTGAAACATATGAATTGGAAATTGACGGAAGGGCCAAAAACTACAAAGCTTTCCTTATAGCCTGTGGCAATGCCTCGCAATATGGCAATAATTTTTATATTGCTCCTCAAGCTTCGATGAGCGACGGCCTCTTAGACGTTACCATCATTGAGCCTATGAATGTCCTGGGTGCGCCACAGTTAGTGATGCAAATGCTCAATAAGACGATTGACACAAACGCTCATGTCAAGACATTCCAATGTAAGTCCATGCACATCCACAGGGCTCAGGCAGGAGTAATTCACTATGACGGTGAGCCAGCTGAGGCTGGAGAGGAGATTGACATACAACTCGTGCCCAAGGGATTGCGCGTTGTCGTGAACGAAAACGCCAACAAGGATGTAGCACCGTTCACACACGCTATTCAAGAGTTGTACGACCAAGTTACCAGCGATATCAAGTCGCAACAGCGCAAGCTCCTTGAGATCAACAAGAATCTTTTAAGCCGTATACTTCAACGCGAGCAGTAAGCATGGCATCTTCGACCCTGGACTTTCTCCCAACCACACGTCGCGAAATGGAGCAACGGGGCTGGAATCAGGCTGACGTCATCATTCTCTCGGCCGATGCCTACATAGACCATCCCTCATTCGGGGCTGCCGTCATCGGAAGGCTTCTGGAGGATGAAGGTCTGCGTGTGGCTATTATTCCACAGCCAGATTGGCATGGCGACCTGCGTGATTTCAGTCGTTTGGGGCGTCCTCGGCTTTGGTTTGGAATAGCACCAGGATGCATGGATTCTATGGTGAATAAGTATACGGCTGCCCGGCGGTTACGTTCGGAAGATACTTACTCGCCAGACGGGCGTCACGATCTCCGTCCTGAATACCCAACAATTGTTTATACCCAAGCCGTCAGAAAGCTCTATCCGGATGTACCTGTTGTATTAGGCGGTATTGAAGCGTCGCTGCGCAGACTAACCCATTTCGACTATTGGCAACAAAGACTGAGACCCAGCATCCTGATTGACAGTGGTGCTGATACCATTCTCTATGGCATGGGTGAACAACCAACCCTCGAGCTGACACGAAGATCTCTTGCTGCTATTGAATCGTTTCATCCCGCATTAGCTTATGACGACGAGGGAAATGCCATGCTCACATCAGAAGCCTTGAAAGATGCCATTAATGGTGGCCTACCCGATGCACATGGCGACATGTCACAACCTATGAGGCAATGTGTAACGTTGCACAACAGCCTGAAGGAAATACCTGGAGGCGTTACTGAAGACGACATCATATTGCATAGTTACGAGCAATGCCTGAAGGAGCCCCGCCACCATGCCGAAAACTTCAAACACATCGAGACACAGAGCAACAACGACCAAGCACGGCGGCTTATCCAACAGACAGCCGACAATTGGGTCGTCGTGAACCCACCCTATCCCCCCATGACGACAGAGCAGCTCGACCATTCTTTCGATCTGCCTTACACACGCCTTCCCCACCCTCGCTACGAAGGCAAACGCATTCCAGCCTATGAGATGATACGTTTCTCTGTCTGCCTACATCGAGGTTGTTTCGGCGGTTGTGCTTTCTGCACGATATCGGCACATCAAGGCAAGCACATCATGAGTCGTTCGAAAGGCAGCATCCTCAAAGAAGTCGAGGCCATTTCACATCTTCCTGGCTTTAAAGGCAATCTTTCAGATTTAGGAGGTCCGTCGGCCAATATGTATATGATGCATGGTAAGAACGTTGACATCTGTCGTCGTTGCCATCGCCCATCGTGTATACATCCCAACATTTGCAAAAACCTCTATGGAGACCATCGACCGCTACTGGAAATCTATCGTGCTGTAGATGCGCTTCCATACATTAAACGCAGTTTCATAGGCAGCGGAGTACGCTATGACTTACTTCTTCACGACTGGCACGACGAAGAACTCAACAGGGCTGCTGCCGACTACACTCGTCAACTCATCCTGCACCATGTCAGTGGACGCTTGAAAGTAGCTCCAGAGCATACGTCTGACCATGTACTGCAACTCATGCGCAAGCCTTCGTTCCGCCTCTTCTACGATTTCAAGAGACGTTTCGACAAGATTAACAGCGAACAGGGCTTACGACAACAAATCATACCATATTTCATCAGTTCACATCCTGGTTGTCGCAGCGAAGATATGGCTGAGCTGGCTGTCGAGACCAAGCTACTCGATTTCCATCTGGAACAAGTACAAGACTTTACACCTACGCCGATGACTACTGCCACGACTATGTGGGCTACAGGTTATGACCCAGACACACTACAGCCAGTATTCGTAGCAAGAACACCAGAGGAAAAACGTAAACAACGAATGTTTTTCTTTTGGTACAAAACAGAGGAGCGCAGAAACATAGAAACAGAGCTCCAACATATTGGCCGTCCGGACCTCCTACGCAAGCTCTTCGGAGAAGGTCATTCCTCAAAAATAAATACAACTAAAGAAAAAAGACACAAAGAACAACAAAAAAAAAGACACAAATGAAAAAGTTCATTATTACCACATTGGCTACAGCTATCTTGCTTGCTATGCCTATCGCCATTAACGCTCAGTCGAAAGTTGAAAAGCGCTATGCCTACACGCTCAAAAACCTCAAGTTGGACAAGGCCACTGAGACTAAATTCGCGCCCATACTAAAGGCATATCTCAAAGAGAAGAAGGAAGCAGGCGATATCTACGACGACGTCAAGGACAAATACAAATCAGCAGTGCAAGCCGGCACCATCACCGACAAGCAAGCCACTTTGCTTCTGGACGCAAAAATCAAGAGCGAAGTCAAAGAGCTGGAAGTACGCAAAAAATATACAGATGAGTTTATGAAGGTACTTAAGCCCAAAAAGGTGTACTATGCTCTTGACTTAGCTAATGAGAAAATCTCGAAGATTGACGGACGAGAATAGAAATAGCATAACTGCTGTTATCAGGAACTCAACAAATCGGCCACGACATAGCATGACCCCCCTACAAAGATAAAGTCTGAGGCGTCAGCATCGAGTAGGGCCTGTTTTACTGCGGCATCGACCGAAGAACAGGATTTAGCATTTATTCCATGGCGGGCAAATTCGTCTACTAACACATTATTATTTAATGCGCGCGCGCATGAGGGTCGTGTGACGTAGAAGCAAACATCATCGCCAAGTGCTGCTAACAGCGACACAGCCGCATGGTAGTCCTTATCGCCTACCATACCAAACACGATCCTCAAAGATCCTTCCTTTTCGGCCTTCAACCTTTTGAGCTCTGATGCCAACTGCCCTGCCACATAAGTGATGCCAGCCTCATTATGCCCGGCGTCACATACGACCATAGGACTTTTACGCAGTATTTGCCAACGACCACGCAGTCCAGTAAGTTCGCAAACGCAACCAAGTCCTGTGGCAATTGCATCTGAGGTCAGCCGCTCAGCATAAAAGTCGTTAGATTTCAGTGTGTCGATAGCACACATCACTGTGCGGACATTGGCTTGCTGATAATCGCCTTTGAGCTCACACGCCATCACAGGCAAAGTCTCTTCATCGGCAAATCGTATTGGAGCATTCTTACGGGATGCAGTCTGAAGGAATACAGAACGGACTTCTGCATGGCCATTGGTTTCGCCGATAACAACAGGAATGTTGTCCTTGATGATGCCAGCCTTTTCAGTTGCTATTTTGGACAGGGTATCGCCCAGGAATTGCTGATGATCGAAAGAGATATTAGTAATCACCGACAAGTCGGGTTGAATAATATTCGTACAATCGAGGCGACCTCCGAGCCCTACTTCAACCACTGCTACATCGACCTTCTGTTCCTCAAAATATTTGAAAGCCAAAGCCGTAGTGAGCTCAAAGAACGAGGGAGACAAGGGCTCAAAGAAATAGCGTTCCTCTTCCACGAAGCGAATCACGCGTTCCTCTGGAATCATCTCTCCATTAACACGAATACGCTCACGAAAGTCTACAAGATGTGGAGATGTATAGAGCCCTACACGCAAACCTGAAGCTTGAAGAACAGCAGCCAGCATTGAAGACACACTGCCCTTACCGTTTGTTCCGGCCACATGCAATGTGTGATAACTCCTATGAGGATGAGAAAAATGGTCGTCCAGAGCCAAAGTCGTAGACAAACCTTCTTTATATGCGCCAGCCCCTATGTTAGAAAACATGGGGGCTGCTTCGTATAAATATTGAAGTGTATCAGCGTAGGTCATCATTCAAACATTTGCTTAAAGCGGTTGAATATCTTACTCTTCACGCTCTGATTAGGAACAACGTTATCGCTTTCTTTCATCTTTTCGAAAGCTTTCCGCTCGTCGCGCGATAATGTCTCGGGGATGTATATAGAAATATTTACGATCAAATCTCCGTTACCATAGCCATAGCCCTGCACCGCCGGCAAGCCTTTGCCACGCAAGCGAAGCACCTTTCCTGGCTGAGTGCCTGAATCAATCTTTAACTTTACCTTACCATCGAGGGTAGGAATCTCCACATTACCTCCCAGAACTGCTGTAGGCAGATCCAATAACAGATGGTAAATAAGATCATTGCCCTGACGAATGAAGTCCTTATCCTGCTCCACCTCGATAAACACTTGTATATCGCCTGGTACACCATTATGGATGGCTGCATCTCCTTTAGCTGGCACCGTCAATACCATGCCATCTTGCACGCCTGCAGGAATCTTCACCTCCACAACCTCATCGCCAGTAACAACGCCTGAGCCACCGCAGAGATGACATCTATTCTTGATGATAGTGCCTTCACCTTGACAGTCTGGACATACGCTCTGTGTCTGCATCATACCAAACACCGAACGCTGGGAACGAAGAACGTAGCCCGAACCATTACACGTAGAACATGTCTGCGTGTCGCCGCTACCATTCTCCGTGCCACTGCCATGGCAATGATTACAGGTCACTTTCTTACGGACCTTGAATTTCTTAGTGACGCCCGTAGCACATTCTTTCAGCGTCAGACGAACTTTTAGTCTGAGGTCGCCGCCACGATGCTGTGCCTTACGTTGGCCACGGGTACCACCGAATCCGCCAAAACCACCAAAACCACCTCCGAACGATGCACCGCCACCGAATAAATCGGAGAAGATGTCGCCGAACTGCGAGAAGATGTCATCCATTGACATATTCTGGTATCCGCCACCAGCTGCACCACTGACTCCAGCAAAACCAAATTGGTCGTAGCGCTGACGTTTCTGAGGATCGTGCAGCACGTCGTATGCTTCGGCCGCCTCCTTGAACTTGGCCTCAGCCTCCTTCTTCTCGGCTTCCGACTTATCGCCCTGACGATCAGGATGATATTTAATGGCCATTTTCTTATAGGCCGACTTTATTTCTTGTTCGGTAGCATTCTTCGCCACCCCAAGAACCTCGTAATAATCTCGTTTCTGGTCTGCCATAGTTATTTGTCATTCACAATGTACCATAAAAGACATTATCGCCGATACTCAAAAGTGAGATTTACACAGCCTCTATCCGTTCAGTATGGTACATTATGTTATTTACATAGTAAAAGAAATGTGAAAAATGAATATCTATGAAGGAATTGACAAAGTTACATTCCCACTGCCACTTTGGCATGTCTAATGACATTATCGTTCAACATGTATCCTTTCTCCACGCAGTCAATTACACGCCCTTTTTGTTCGTCGGGCACACCTGGAACTTGTGCGATAGCCTCGTGAAGATCGACATTAAACTCTTTCCCTTCGGTTTCAATTTGCTTTACGCCTAAACCTGCAAGAGTTTTCAGGAACTTCTGATAGATAAGTTCCACACCTTCGGCCACTGCAGCAACATCTTCTGCCTTTTTCATAGATGGTAAAGCACGCTCCAAATCATCTACGATAGGAAGCATGGCTATTACAGCTGACTTAGAGCCATTTAGAATAAGGTCTGCTTTTTCTTTTATGGTGCGCTTACGATAGTTTTCAAATTCAGCTTGCTTATACAATGCCTGAGTCTTCAGTTCCTCTAATTCAGCACGCGCCTGAGCAAGCTCCTGCTCTACGGTAAGCTCACTCGATGGGTCATCAGTGGCACTATCTTCATTCACCGTTTCTGCTGTTTCTGTCTTTTCGAAATCGGTGTTGTTGTTCTGTTCTTCTTCGGCAAATGATGCCTTAGGCTTCGGCTCAAAAGTTTCCTCGTTATTTGTCTTTTTTTCTGTCATGATGATTGATATTAATGTTTGCTTGAAAGACAGCAAATAATGTGCCACAACGTTAACCTGACCATATTTTATAGATTTAGTAACTAATTATCTTAAATCATTGTTCACCTTTGGAAACGTCACGGACGTTATAATTATTGTAATCTAAAGAACCCTGCTTCGCAACGGCTCGAATAACAATATGGGCTTAGTACTTTTATGTTTGAGTAAAATCGAAAAGCAAAGCATCCCAAAGAAAAAATAGAGCCTCATTTTCTTGTTGTGAAAACGAAGCCCTGTTCATATTATATTTCAATAAAAGGCTTAGATATGTTTCTGATACTCGATTATGAAACTATCGAGAGCGGAATGAGGAAGATGCTGGAAGCTACATACGTCTATTAAAAGTTCAAACAGACTTACTTCTTCCAAGCACCTACGACCTCACCGATATACATCGAATGGATACCAGCGGGGAAGTTACTATACATGCGCCGCGGCACATCGTCTTTGAAATGCTTGGGGTCGAACGGGGCAGCATACATGGTCCTACATTCAATGACCATCGTGGCCTCAGTATAATAGGGCGTTCCGTTCTCGGTAAAAGCGGTATGCAGGCCCAACGCTTTCGCCTTGTCACCGTCGCGGCCGCTGTGGCGACCCATGTAAGTAAGCACCTTGCTGTCCTTGACATCAAAAGCCATCACGCTGAAGTAGGCTGTGCTGTCCATAAACTTTTTCGTATGGCGTTTCTCGGCGACATAAACCGTCAGCGCCGGACGGCCCCAAAGGGTGCCAATGCCACCCCACCCGATGGTCATTGCGTTGTGATGTTCCTTGTTGCCGGCAGCCAGAAGCTCTGCGTCATTGAACCATTGGAAACCATTTTCGGCAAAGTCTGCCTTGACATCAAATTTTTTGAATCCATTCTCTTCTTGGGCCGAGAGAGTAACTGATGCAGCCGCCATCAGGATAAACGCTGTAAGAGCGTTGCAAAATCTATTCATTTTCATACTTTCGTTGATTATTCATTCAATTGTCGTATCTTATTGCTCTTTAGTTTGCAAAAGTACATTTAATCCGAGAATAATCATTAAATTTGCAAAGAAAAGTTTGCAAATGGTAAAAAGCACCATCATTTTATGTTACTCATTAAAAATGCAATCAAGGAACAAGCTGACGATATCGCACAGCTCATCATGACTGCCATGACCGACGAGTGTTGCATGCACTTCTGTGGCAAAGGGCATGGTTTGGACGACTTTCGACGAATGATGCGCGAGTTAGTAAGCCAAGAAGACTCCCAGTATAGCTACAGAAACACACTTGTTGCAATGGTCGGCCAGCGGTTAGTGGGCATTGCCGTCAGCTACGACGGAGGTAGGTTGCATGAGTTGCGCCATGCGTTTGTCACAGCCGCACGCGAACAGCTGGGCAAGGATCATTCAAACATGGCCGACGAGACACAAGCCGGAGAGCTATATCTCGATTCCTTAGCAGTTATTCCGGAATATCGGCGTCGGGGCATTGCACAGCGCCTCATCAGAGCCACCAAGGAAAAAGCTACGGCCATGGGATTGCCATGCGTAGGACTATTAGTAGATAAAGGCAATCCATCAGGCGAAGCACTCTATGCGGCCACTGGTTTCCGCTATGCTGGCGATAGTCGATGGGGAGGGCATGAGATGAAACATCTGGTCCTGTAAATGACATAATCTCAACAAAGCCGTCTCTCACTGGTTGTCCCAAGGTTCAGTGTTCATTGGCGACCTCCGCGTGTAAGTAAAGAACAACTCTCTTCTTCATTGCCACCAGCTTATAGCGTAGGGGCTGACGAAGTGATGCTTGGAGTCTTCGCCGCTTTCAGTGTGGTGATGGCTGTAATGGTTGCGCTGGCCCTCTTCCCTACTATTCCACCACAAATAACGTTCGTTTCATAAAAAAAGAGCAAAAACATAGCAGTTGACCCAATGTACGAAGAAGAATGCCCCTGAGGGGATAATGGGGCATAGCCTCACGCTTCTCTGCCAAAGTGGCCGCGTGCGGCACGATAGCGCGTCTGCGCTCCCCTGCCCTCTCGCACGAGGCGTCCTTCGCGGACGAGACGAGAGAGAAGGCGGATGATGCGGTTGCGCGTCAAAGTCAGCTCAAAAGCGTAGGCCACGTCCGAGTGCGTGATGGTGTCGCGATGGGCAAAGAGTTCCGTGAACCGTGCTTCTATCTCTGCCTCCACGGTATGAAAAGCCTGTCCGAACGGCACTTGGTCCACCTCGAACTGCTTCACCTTCGACAACAGCTCGCGGTCGGGGGTGAACAGGAGCCCGCCGACGCGAACGTCACGTCCATGGTAATAGCCATCCTTCACCTCGATGTCGCCCTTCAGCGAGAGGCGGAAGGTGCCGATGAACGGGAGGGTGACGGCATTACCTTTCTCCAGTTCGTGCAGCATGACGTCATGCATGGTGTTCAGTGCAGCCAGCAGCTCGCCCTTCGGCAACGTCGAGGGCAAGCGGAACTGGTCGCTCTGAAACTCCACGGCATCCACCGTTGGGCGATGTTCCAGACGGGGGCGGAGCGACTTCAGCCAACGCTCGTCAACGCGTTCATCAGTTCGGATGTCGGACGTTTCGTTAGTCTGGAGTTCAGTCTCTTCCGCAGGCAACAGCCCGCGCTTTGCAATCGTAAATTTAATAGCCATAGTCGTTCATCTGATTGGTTCTGTACGTACAAGTCAAGTTCTCTATATGTTTTAGGCTGCAAAATTAATCATTCGAGCCCGAAATTCCAAATATTTTGCCAGAAAAATCCAACCATAAGCCTTGCTTCATCATGATGCAGCAATTGCTGCATCACGATAAATCATTTGCTGCATCATGATGAAGCAAGCATCACGGCCTTATCATTCGGGCTAAAAAGCCGCTTGCATCAAGCCGTGAAGCCATGTGATCCGGGCTGAAAAGCCATTTGCAGGGAGTTGACAAAGTAATACCATCGGGGCGCGTCATCACTTGAAAGCGTAATCATGAACAGACGAGCCTTTTGTCGGGATTAAGCGTTAAAATGTGCAGCTACTGATGCTCAAGAGCATGCAATCATTCCGTGATCCGTCCAATCTGTCAGATTCTCAGACGTGATGTTCACCGTCAACCTACGCTTGCAAGGACAAGGAGGTTCATTTCTTCTTTGCTTCCAACTTATAGCGGAAAGTGAGACTGAGATAATGGTGCATGAAGTCCTCGCCGCTCTCGGTGTGCGTGGTAGCGGTGATGGCGGCACTGTAGTCGGTCTCCTGATTGAGCAAGTCACGACCTTCGAGGATGAGTTCACCGCGGTTCTGCAGGCACTTCCAGCAGACTTCGGCATTGAGGACAAAGAGGTTGTTGTTCATGCGTGGGACGAGGTAGCCGCGGTTAAGGGTGAAGGTTGGGTTGAGCGCAAAGGTCCACTGCTTGAGCTGGTAGCGAAGCTCCAGTTGAGTAGCGTAGCGATAGATGTTTTCCCTGTTCTGCGCCGCGTTGCTGTAGGCATAGCGTTCCCAGTTGAAATCGTGGAAGGAGGAGATAGTCAGATGGTCTATCTCAAAGATGAGTCCCAGTTTCTCCCTCAGGTGCGAGGACTGCTGGCGGTTGTAGCTGATCCCTGTCTGCTCGTCCACCATCGTCAGCAGGCCGAAGGTGGCATTCCATTGTTCGGAGAGCGTGTTTTGGAATTGCAGGTTCTTGGTTAGCGAGCGGTCATAGGTGAGTGTTGCACCCCAGCTGCTGCCGCCCCTGACGTTCTGTTTCTGAGCGCGATAGGCGCCGGTGCTGCTGTTGTAGTGGAGCACGGTTGCAATGGGGTCGTAGGTCTTGGCATAGTTCACGCCTATGCCGAAGGCCTGAGTGGCGCGAGGGAGAAGGAAGTTGTAGCGGAGGGAGGACGAGAGGGTGCGCGAGGTGTGTAGGGCGGGATTGCCTTGGAGAATGTAGAGGGGGTTGGTGTCGTCGGTGAAGGAGAGGGCGTCGGTGAGCTGCGATGGAATCGCAGCAAAAGAAACGGAACCCTTCAAGGTCATTTGCTTACGGATTCGAAAGGTGATGTCGAGGGAAGGCTGGGGAAGCAGGAGGTTGCGGCAGGCCAGGGTATCGAGGCGGCCGCGGCGGTAGGAGGTGCGTTCATGACGGTGCGTCAGAGTGAGGGCGGGCTTCAGCGTGAACTTTCGGAGAGTAAGGTTAACGTCTGAACGGAATTCGTTGAGCCATTGGTCATCGACTCTGTGGAAGCTGTTTCCTATATCAATCTCGTCGGCCCGCCAGCGTTGTTCATCACGGTAGTTGTGGTCATAGGCTGTTTTCCAATTGGCGTGGAACATGGCCTGCTTGGTGAAAGCATGACTGAGGGCAAACTGCACAGCGGCGGCCAGGTGGCGATGGGGAGCCTTGTAGCTTTGACGATCGATGATGGGGGACAGGGAGGAGGACTCGGTGGGGACGCTCGGCCCCAAGGGACGCTTCACACTTGAAGAACCGCCGAGCGCACTGACGGCGGAGGAATGCAGGTAGCGGTATTCGCCCAGGGAGTTGCCATGCGCTTTCGCGTCTGAATAGTTGATATTCACCTTAGTGCCGAGAGCACCTTTGGGGGTATAATGGGTCAGCTGCGCTTCAGCTGAAGTCGCCAGACCTCGGGAAAAGCCGAGGGAATGGTAACGCTGGGTGTTGATGGGAACGGAGTTTTCATACGTTTGAAGTTCCGTGCTGTTGCTCGTCTCGGCTCCCGCATATTCCGCATGAGCCGTGAGGAAGAGCGTGTTCTTGGGACTCAGATTGATGAATGCCGTGAGGTCGAGGGGTGTCTTGAGTTGATGCTCACGACTGCTCCGCTTGCTCTTTGTCCACGTGGGTGAGGTGCCAGGGAGGAAGGTTTCCGTGTTCTCCCAACTGCTTTGCGGGCTATCGGTATGGTTGGCGCTGGCACTGAGCGACCAGTAGTTCTCTCGCTTGGCCTTGAAGTCAGACTTCCAAACGTGCTTGTAGCCGGCAGCACCCATCTGCTGCCGCACGGCCATGCCTCCGCTCTGCGAAGCCCAACTGCCTATGGTCTTGGCTATAGTAGCTTTCGGCTCATCGCCTATACGCCCGAAGAGCATGAAGGGATCACTGTCGCTCAGACGCATGCCGTCAATCTCGGCCCCATAATTCTTGCGGCTATAGGCCGTTGCCTCGGCACTGCCATACCATTTGTCCATGAATCCGGGGTTGATGGTCACGTCGAATACCTGCTGTTGGTTGCCGTCGGCCACGCCTGTTCGTTCTTCCAGCTCGCTCTTGCGCTCATAGGCTTTCGCCTCGGCCACCGCTTCCACAGGCAGTCGTTGCAGCAGCAAGTCCTCGCTGAGGGCTTCCTTGCCATTCATCATGATGCGCAGAGGCTCGCCGTTCCAGAGGAGATGGCCGTCCTTGACGCTAACGCCAGGCAGTTTCAGCACGAAGTCCAGCAGGCGGTCGCCGCTCTGCAGCTGGAAGGCATCGGGGTTGAAAACGACCGTGTCGCCGCGCATGTAGAAGCGTCGTCGCTGCCCACGCACCAGCACCTCCCGCATCAGTTCCTCGCTGGGCTGCAGGCGGATGTCCTCGATGTGGATGGTGTCGCCCGAGTCGGAGCCAACAATTCGGAGCGTGCCCTGCTTGTAACCGAAGAAGTCGGCACGGATAGTGATGCGCGTCTGGCCGCTGCACGAGAAGTGGTAGCGCCCGAGGCTGTCGGTATGCAACACCCTTTGGAAGGAGGCGAGGTCGGGAATCACCTCGGTCACATCCACCTTTGCGCCCTCCAACGCTTCGCCCGTCTCAGCATCGAGGACACGCCCGTGGAGGACGTCGGCCCGTGTCGTATGCATATTAATAATAAGGAATAAGAGAAACAGGACCATAGCCTGCACGTTCGTTCTGCCAGTTGATAGTTTCATCGTTTTGCTGTTTTTGAGGTTTGACGGTGCAAAGGTACGGCAACCACTCAAAGCCAACAAGAGCATGGCATGGAAAACAGCGAATCATCCTTTTCGTTCTGACAATCAAATCCTTCTACCTCATCTTTCCACCAAGTTTCCATCTAAATTAGTGGAAAAAGGTGTTTAGCACATTAAGCCCCGCCACATCGTGATGATAGGGCGGGGCTTCTTTTATTCATTTATTCATTCTCCTTAATAGGCAGCTATCACCTGGTCGAAGGTCACACTGGGGTCAGTTACGCCGAAGCCTTCTTTCTTGAGTTTCTGCTTGCGGTGCTGCACAGCAGAGACGGAGATGAGGTAGATGGCAGAGAGGGCTGTGTTGGTCAGCTTCAGGCGGGTGAGCATACAGAGGCGGAAGTCTTCTTCGGTGAAATTGGGGAACTGGTTGCGCAGGCGGTTGACGAAACCGTTGTCGGCGGTGTCCAGGGTAGCTTCTATCTCGCGCCAGTTGCGGGCGTTGATGATGGTGCGCTTGCCGGCTGTGGGTTCCAGCATGTCGAGAATCTCGCTTTTGTCCATGATGTGACCGCGCAGCATGGCAATCATGGCATCCTTCTGGCGAAGACGCTCGGCCAAGTGGGCCGCTTCGCGCTCATGGGCTGCGCGCTCTTCTTGACGAAGACGACGCTGGACGCGAAGTCGCAACCACAGGGCGATACCTACTGCCAAGGCCGCAAAGACAAGCGTCAGGATGAGGTACGTGAACATACGGGAACGCCAAGCTGTTGCTTGCCGCAAATAGCTGGGTGAGAGGATGGTGGCACGTCGGACGGCCATATCCCGTTCATCACGTTCCCAGGCGGTGTCGCGATAGCCCTCATCACGAGTGGAATCGGCGGGAAGGGAATAGACATCCTTCAGGAGAATGAACTGGCGGGTTTGGGTGTAGTTGATGGAGTGGACATCGCTGATGCCACCTCGACCCTGTGTTTGCTGGAGGAGCGTATAGAGGGGAGCAAGGAGGTAGTCAGGGATTGAGAAGCGCGAGGACGAGGGACGCGACGGGGACGCCGGGCCCAAAAGGCCGCTTGACCCTTCAAGAACCGCCGAGTGCTCTACATGGGAAGCGAGGCTGTCCATGCGGAATAGTTGGGAGGCAAGTTCGCGGAAGGGCTGGCGGTTGTTGGCCATGACATCAAAGGCGTAGTCACTGACAAGACGGCGCAGGTTCTGGGCATTGTCGGGCGAACGGCGGAAGGCATCAAACGCACGCAAAGTACAGATGAGAGGTTTGTTGTCGTTGATGGCACCATAGCTACGGTGATAATTGGCAAAGCGCTGATAGACACGGTAGAGTAGCGACCAATCCTCGGCCTGCTCGGCAGCGAAGGTGGCCAGATGCAGTAGGCGTTCGGGTTGCAACAAGGAGTCCATAGGCGACGCGCCACGACTCAGCAACCAACAGCAACGACCGAAGCGATTGCGAGCCTCACGGCTGCCATCCACACCGCCACAGGTCACCTTGTCATAATACGTGTATGCTCTCACGAGAGCGGAATCGGAGCGGGAGGCAGAGTCAGCATACACGTAGCAATTGCGCAAGGGCTCGAAGCGCACATAATCATGATGCAGGCGCGCCACCCATGCCGTGTCGTTCAGTTCGAAGCGGCAGGCGGTGTCGCCGTTGGCACGAAGCCACTGTTCTTCATGCACCAAGGCACGCATAAGGAGGTAGTGAGCCTCGGCGCTCCCCGTCAGTCGCGCAGAATCTACTTGTTCCAACAGACGAGCGGCGCTGTCTACATCCGCGAAGACCACGGCCTCGGCCTTATTGAGCAGACGACGCTGAGGCATGTCGCGAAAATACCATCCGACGAAGCCCACCACCATCAGGGCAAGCACGGCAAAGCACCTAACGTTTTTCTTCTTCATACACTTTCATTCGGTTTTGCGCTGCAAAAGTACTACATAATGGTGGAACTGACAAGAGGAAGAGATGGAATTCAGCATCTACACCTTTTCAGGCTCATTATCAAGACTAAAGGTCGGCATTTTCCACTTCCTTTCCATGCTCAAAGGTGGAAAAGTGCTCTTTACGCTCATCCTTTTAAGCCATCCGACAGACTCGATCAAGGCTTTCTTCCTTCAGAAAGGAGGTTCATCGGAGGCCGGGAGTACAGCCCGATAGAGGTTGCAGCCTATGAAGTTGCCGAGAACGATGGCAAGGTAGAAGAGAAGGATCTCCCCGACGTGGGCAGCCCAGAAGTCGAGAGGGGCACAAAGGTAATAGAATGCGTCGGCGATGCAGTGAGGAAAGCCACACATGATGAACAAAGGAACGCCAAAGAGCAGCGGGAGGTTCTTCCCCTGGCGGGCAAAGGTGACGGCCGTAGTCATGATGAAACCGCAACCGATAGCGAGCACGCCACCCTTCAACGGACCAACGGCCAGACGCCCCTCGAGCACGCACTGTGCCGTCGCCTGCAGGGGCATGGGGGAGCAGCGGGCAATAAGGGCTACGGCCAGACAACCGATGATGTTACCGATTAAGATGAGAAGAAGGTCGCCGAACTCACCCTTACGGATGAAGCCTGCCGTGCCTGTGTAGAGCTTCAGGCTGTAGTGGACAACCGTGAGCAAGCCGAAGGCGAAGAGGACTGCGCCAACAATACTCTTCTCGGCAAGATAGCCGAAGCCTGCTATGCCTATGCAGACGCCAGCCAGAAAGGCTGAGCGCAAGAGTTGAGAGAGGGATGAGATTGTCATAATCAAATGGATGGGTTTCAGTCTAAAATAGTTCATTTGTCGGTGCAAACATATAACTATTTTTGGACAATATATGTCTTTAGGCAAAGAAATAAGCCGCAAGAAAGGGAATCGCAGTTTAATCTGTACATTATGTCCGAGAAAAGCGCAAGCATTTGAAACTTTTCAGTATCTTTGCCGACAAATGAATAGAGAACAAGAGATCTATAAAGTGACGCTTGTGGGCAGCCTCGGGAACCTTGTGCTGCTCATCTTCAAGTTCGTTGCAGCCGTCATCGGGCATAGCTCGGCGATGATGGCCGATGCTGTCCACTCGCTATCGGACTTCGTGACGGACATCGTCGTGCTGGTGTTCGTGCGCATCAGCAGCAAGCCGCAGGACACGTCGCACGACTACGGCCACGGCAAGTTCGAGACCTTCGCCACGTTAATCATCGGAGCGGCGCTGGTGGCGGCCGCCGCCGGCATCATCATCGCGGCCGTCGGCAAGATCCTGGCGTGGGCTCGAGGGGCGGAACTGGAGGCCCCGGGCACACTGGCGTTGTGGGCGGCCTTGTTGTCGATAGCCGTTAAAGAGCTGCTCTACCGCTACACCGTAGTCCGAGGCAAGGCGCTCAACTCACCTGCGATGATAGCCAACGCCTGGCACCATCGTAGCGATGCTTTCTCGTCCATCGGGGCTGCCATAGGCATCGGTGGCGCCATCTTCCTGGGCCAAAGATGGACGGTGCTCGACCCGATTGCTTCGGTCGTCGTGGGCCTGATGCTGACCGAAGTGGCCTACAAGCTACTCAAGCAGAGCGTCGACGAACTGACAGAACACTCGCTGCCCGAGCAGACGGAACAGGAGATTCTCGACATCATAGCCTCGTGCCCGGGCATCGCACAGCCCCATAACCTGCGCACCCGCCGCATCGGCTCACGCATAGCCATCGAGGTACACATCCGCATGGACAAGGACACGCCCTTAGGCGAAGCCCACGACCGCGCCACAATCATCGAACAACGGCTGAAAGAGCGCTTCGGACCATCGACGCACATCAGCATACACATGGAACCGATGAAGGGATGACATGTGACAACTATTTCAACAAAATTTTTTGAAATAATTACGGGCATAGGGTTGGGGAAAAAGACATCCGAGTGTCTTATAAGTAAAAAGACAACCCAGCGAATGAACGTTAAGCCAGACATTAAAGGACTCTACGAACAGCATCGCACGGCAATGCTGAGGCTGGCTCTGCGCCTATTGGGCGACGAGGAAGAGAGCCGCGACGTGGTGAGCGACGTCTTTGCACGCCTGGCTGAGGAACAGCGTGCGCAGAGCCACGCCTATCTGTTCATGGCCGTGCGCAACCGCTGCCTGAACCTACTGCGCCACAAGCGCTTGTCGGAGCGGGTGCATCGTTTGTTGCCCATAGGCGAGGACGTGAGCGAGGAACTGCAGACCGCCGAGCCGAAGGACGAGATGGAAGCGATGTTGCAATTCATCGAGACCGAACTGACGCCGCAGACGCGCGAAGTGGTGCGGCTGCGCTTCCACGAGCAGAAGCGTTACCACGAGATTGCAGAGCAACTTGGCATAAGCGAGGCGGCCGTTTACAAGCATCTGGCTCAGGGCATTCGCAAACTCAAAGCACGCTTTAACCCCTAATTCCTGACCCGATATGGATAAACTGGAACTCTTGCTCGATATGATCGAGCACCCTGAACGCTACACAGAGCAACAGATCAGCGAACTGCTGGCCGACGAGGAGATTCGCAAGCACTATGACGTGATGGTGCGGCTGCGGGGTGCGTACCTTATAAAGGAAGACCCACCCCTCACCCTCCCTCAAAGGGAGGGAGTGGTTACCTTTGAGGATGAAAGTACGCTGCCTTCAAAACATCCTACTCCCTCCCTTATAGGGAGGGTGAGGGGTGGGTCTCCCCTTCATCGCATCGCCGCCATCTTCCTCGCCGCCGCCTTCCTCGGCAGCTTGGCATGGGCATTTGTCCCTCTCCTACACACCAAGAAAGAGGCTTCCCAAACAGCAGAGGTGACCACTCTCCCCCTTGAGGGGGAGCGGGGAGGGGGTCTTTCGGGTGGAGTGGACCTTCTCTCCTTCTCCAACCTACCCCTCGACAGCATCCTCGCCGTCGTCTCAGCCCACTACAACTGTGAAGTCTGCTTCCGCGACTCGGCGGCTATGGGCATGAAGTTCATCACCACATGGAATCCGGAGGACTCCCTCGCCGCCTTCATCGAGCACCTCAACATGTTCGACGGCCTGCACCTGACCTTGCAGGATGATACCATCTTCGTTGAAACCACTAACGACGAGGAGGGCGAACAATGAAACGGCTATACCTTATTATATATATGTGCTCTTTGACGTGTTCCCTTACTGCTCAAGAGTCCGACTCGCTTCTCACCGTTCTCCGCAACATAGAACGGTCTCAGACAGAATACACCATCGACATCATCTCCGATGGCCTGGAAGAGCTAAAGGCACCGACCACAAAGGCTGATGGACTGGACGCGGTGAAGGCTGTCATGCGGGCATGCAAGCGTCTGCCTGTGAAGGTGAAAGTGCATGGGAAGCACATCTACGTGCAGCACGAAGGGGTGAAGGTGGAACGCCAGCTGAAGTTGCAAGGCGTGGTACAGGACATCCGTGCCCACAAGGACCTAATCGGTGCCACGGTGGTGCTGATGCGCCCCGACAGCACGGTCATCGAGCAGAAGGAAGCCTACCAGAAATGGTACGCCGAGGGCTACTCGGGGGAGACCAGCGAGTTCTCCTTCACCGTGCCGGCCCGTCCGGCCAAATACCTCTTCCGCATCAGCCTCATGGGCTATCAGACCACCTACGTGGAGTATGCCATCAACAAGGTAGGCCGGCGCGAGTACGAGCGCGGCCTGCCTCCCTTCTATCTGGCGCCACAGGCCAGCACGATGAAGGAAGTGACCATAACGGCCTCGAAGGTGAAGTTCTACTACAAGGGCGACACCATCATCTACAACGCCGACGCCTTCATCCTGGCCGAAGGCTCCATGCTCGACGCCCTCATCCGTCAGCTGCCGGGCGTGGAGATGAAGTCCGACGGACGCATCTACCACGAAGGTAAGTTCGTGGACGATCTGCTGCTCAACGGCAAGGAGTTCTTCCGCCATGACCGCAAGCTGATGCTGGAGAACCTGCCCGCCTACACCGTCAAGGACATTGCCATCTACGACAAACAGACCGCCGAAAACGAATGGTTAGGCATCAAGGACGAGCGCTCGCAGCACCATGTCATCGATGTGCGTCTGAAGAAGGAGTACATGGTGGGATGGCTGGTGAACGTGGAAGCGGGAGGCGGCCTTAGGGACAACCAAGCGCAGCCCGCTCTAAACGCTAAACCCTCAACTTTCAACTCTCCTTACCTCGCCCGCCTCTTCGCCATGCGCCACTCCGACTTCTCGCGCATCGCCATCGTGGCCAACGCCAACAACCTGGACGATGACAGCAAACCCGGCGAGAGCGACAACTGGCAACGCGGCAAGACCAATGATCTGCGACGCACCGAGCGCGCAGACATCGGCGGCTTCGTCAGCGACCGCAACAAGCGATGGGAGGTCTCGGGCAACGTTTCCGTCAACCACCAGCGCACCGAGGGCGCGTCGCGCACCGTGCGCCAGAACTACCTGTCTTCGGGCGACACCTACGACCACAGCTTCACGAGCCGCACGGGCGAGGACCTGCGCCTGGGAGGATGGCTGAGTTTCTACCGCAACTTCAAGAACGTGCGCTGGCACATCGACCCCAGCCTGAACTACCACCACTTCAACAACAGCTCCGACCTCGCCTCGGCCACCTTCAACGCTCCCGTGGCCGACGTCAGTCGCCAACTCCTGAACGACCTCTTCAGCCCTGGCGCCACACGCATCAACCTGCGCGACACCCTCGTCAACCGCATCTTGCGGCAGGGCTCAGGCCGCGGTCACACCTGGGACGGCACCTTCCACACCGGAGCCACCATCAAGATCCCGCACACCAACGAGAACCTCCGCCTCGGCGCCGGCATCAACCTCATCGGTCAGGAGGAACGGATGTTTGATAAGCAAGAGGTTAGAATAGCAGACCCTCCCCTCACCCTCCCTGTAAGGGAGGGAGTGGTTACCTTCGAGGATGAGGGTACGCTGCCTTCAACACATTCTACTCCCCTCCCTACAAGGGAGGGGCAGGGGGGTGGGTCTTCCTCCTTCCACCACCTCCGCGACAACCACCCCACCCGCGACGGCAAGGCCTACTTCAACCTCGGCTACAACATCCCCTTGGGCGAAGGCTGGCGAGCAATCTTCGCCACCTACAGCTTCGAGCACCTATGGCAGCACCACCGCTCGACGCTGTATCTGCTGGAAGAAGAAGACCCATCACTCACCCTCCAAGACCCACCCCTCACAGGGAGGGTGAGGGGTGGGTCTGCCGAGGCCACCACTCCCCTCCCCTCCCTCACCGACTACTATCAAGTGATGGACCGCGCGAACAGCTTCGACAGCCACTCCCGCGAGAACCGCCACAAGCTGGACATCAACCTCGGCTACAAGTTCAACAAAGCTCGGTACGGCCAGATATGGACGCTCCTCAACGGCGACATCACCCTGCACCAACAGCACCTCGACTACCAGCGCGGCAGCATCGATACCACGCTCTGCCGCACTGCCGTCAGCATCACCATGGACGATAACACCTACCTCGACTTCAAGAACGGCCAGATAGGGATGACCATGGGCATCCGCCAGGTGCTGCCTGCACTCGAGCAACGCATCGACCTGCGCGACGACACCGACCCGATGAACGTCCGGCTGGGCAACACCAGCCTGCACCCGTCGGTCACGCCCGACTTCGGAGCCTACTTCGCCTTCCGCTCCAAGCAGGGCTTCCAGCGGTGGGAATGGCACCACGTCCAGACGTTCAACGCAGTGGCCATGGGCTACACCTACGACACCCGGACGGGCGCACGCACCTACCGCCCCGAGAATGTCAACGGCAACTACACCAGCGACGGCGGCTACACCTTCCACCACAACTTCGGCACCGCCCAGAAGGTGAGCATCGACCTCCCCCTGCACCTCACCCTAATCCAGAGCGTGGACATAACGGGAGGGGAGCGTTCCACCGTCCACCGCCTCAACCTCTCCTTCTCTCCCTCAGTCAAGGCCGACATCGGCAAGCAGCACTTTGAGTTCACCTGCCAACCCACGTGGGACCGCCTCACCAGCGACCGCAGCTCCCCTCCCCAGGGAGGGGATGGGGGTGGGCTTGACTTCAACGCCTTCACCTGCCGCACCTCCCTCTCGGCCATCCTGAAGCTGCCGTGGAAGCTGGACCTCTCTACCGACCTCAACCTCTACACCCGCACAGGCTATGCCGACGCAGCGCTGAACACCAGCGACTTCGTCTGGAACGCACGCCTCTCCCGCCCCTTCTTCAAGGGCAAGTTCCTCGTCCTCATCGACGGCTTCGACATCCTCGGCCAGCTCTCTAACGTCACCCGCGTGATGAACGCCCAAGGCCGCACCGAGACCTACACCAACGTCATGCCCCGCTACGTCCTGCTCCACGCTGTCTGGCGCTTCAACAAACAGCCGAAGAAAAAAGATTGATTACTTGATTTCAATAAAGCAGTTAGTAAACAAAAGACCTATAGGTACACCTGCCCCGCTGCGTCGTGAGACGCGGCGGGGTTTATCGAATAAAGGCCCACCCCCGAATCCGGGAGTGGGCCTTTTCTCCCCTCCACAGACGGGAGGGGTAATGAGATGAGCCTCTTAGAGACCGAAGACCTTGGCGAGACCACCGTCAACACCGCCGAAGCCCATGAAGGCCATTGCCAGCAGGCCTGCGGTGACGAGGGCGATGGGCATGCCCTGCATTCCCTTGGGAATGTCCATCATGGCAAGCTGCTCGCGGATGGCAGCAAAGATGGTGAGGGCGAGACCAAAGCCGAGAGCTGTGGAGACAGCATAGACAACACCTGTGAGCAGGTTGGGCTCGAGACCTTGTGCGTTGTAGGTGCCCTGTGCCACGAGGATGGCTACACCGAGGATGCAGCAGTTGGTGGTGATAAGGGGCAGGAAGACGCCGAGTGCCTGGTACAGGGCCGGCGACACTTTCTTCAACACGATCTCCACCATCTGCACGAGGGCAGCGATGACGAGGATGAAGGCTATGGTCTGCAAGTAGACGAGGTCATACTTGACGAGCAAGATCTGAATAAGATAGGTGACAATCGTGGCTATGGTAAGCACGAAAGCAACGGCTGCGGACATACCGAGGGCGGTGTCCACTTTCTTCGAAACACCGAGGAACGGGCAGATTCCGAGGAACTGCGAGAAGACGATGTTGTTGACGAAGATGGCCGAGAAGAAGATTAATAGATAAGCCATAATATCGGACCCCCTCCCCGCTCCCCCTCAAGGGGGAGTGTAGAATGTATTTGAGCGGTAGAGGTTAACAGGGTCATTTCTTTGATGCGTTATACAATTGAGTACAATTCTTGAAGCGTAACCACTCCCTCCCTTTGAGGGAGGGTGAGGGGTGGGTCTTTTAGATCTTCGCTGTTTTCTTGACGATTGCAATCAGATAGCCGAGGGCAATGAATGCGCCGGGGGCGAGGACGAAGAGGAGCATGCCGTAGTTCTCCGAATAGAGGGTTGCGCCGAAGAGCTTACCTGTGCCAAGGAGCTCACGGATGCCACCGAGGAGCGTCAGCGCGATGGTGAAGCCAAGACCTATGCCAAGGCCGTCGAAGATGCTCTCCACAGGACCGTTCTTGGCGGCGAAAGCCTCAGCACGACCGAGGATGATGCAGTTCACGACGATCAGCGGGATGAACAGACCGAGAGTCTTGTAGACCTCAGGCGTATAGGCCTGCATGAACATCTGAAGGGCCGTGACGAGCGATGCTATAACGACGATGTACGAGGGTATGCGCACCTGATCGGGGATAAGGTTCTTGATGCAGGCGATGATGAAGTTGGAGAAGATGAGGACTGCCATGGTGGCCAGACCCATCGACATACCATTGATGGCGCTGGAAGTGGTTCCGAGCGTGGGGCACATACCAAGGAGAAGGACGAAGGTCGGGTTCTCCTTGAGGATGCCGTTCCATAATATCTTAATGTATTTCATAATCGTTTCTCCTTGGGTTTTAGTTATTGGATTGGCCCTCGGGAGCTTCCTCGGACACGTTTACTTCATCGGGGTTGGCTTTAGCATGCTGCTGAGCAGAGGCTCCGCTCTGTGCGTCGGCAGGAGCTGATGCACCGGCGTAGGCATGGAAAGCGACATTGACGGCGCGGAGGAAAGCGCGGGAGGTGATGGTGGAAGCTGTAATGGCATCCACGTCGCCACCGTCCTTGCTGACGGTCAGCTCCTTCTCGCCGGGGTTCTTACCGATGATGTCGCCCTTCTCGCCCTTTTGGAACCAGAAGCTGGCTTTGGCGCCGAGGCCCGGGGTCTCAGCATGTTCGAGAACGGTGTAGCCCTTGATGGTACCCTCTTCGGAAAAACCGACGAGGACCTTCAATGTGCCGCCGAAGCCATTGGGATCAACAGCCTGGACAGCCATGCCCTTGTCTGTAGAATAAAGGATGACATCGTTGCCATTGGCGTCCTGCACGGTCTTGATGTCCTGCACCTGAGCGTCTGTAACGCCAAGCACAGAGTTGATGCCTTCGGCGAGAGTGCGAGCCTTATTCTCTTCGATGGGGCCTGCGGTAATCTTATTCACGTAGGCCAATGCTCCAGCGGCGATGACCGAGATGAGGGTCAGCACCAGGAGCATATTAGGAAGTGTTGATGGTAACTTTTTCATTTCTTTACCTCCCCGAAGCGTTTAGGTTTGACATAAGTGTTGATGAGCGGCGTGAAGCCATTCATGATGAGGATGGCGAAGCTCATACCCTCGGGATAGCTGCCGAAGTCGCGGATGAGGACTGTCAGCACACCGATGGCGCAGCCGTAGATGAGCTGGCCACGGGCCGTCATCGGCGAGGTGACATAGTCGGTAGCCATGAAGCAAGCACCGAGCATCAGACCGCCGGAGAGGATGACCTGCACGGGGTTGGCGTAGCTGGGATCGATGAGGTGGAAGATACCAGCAAGCACGAAGACCGTAGCGAGAATCGACACGGGGATGTGCCAGGTGATAATCTTCTTCCAAAGCATGAAGCAGCAGCCGATGAGCAGGCACAGGGCACTGACCTCACCGAGAGAACCGCCTGTCTGACCAACAAGCATATCGAAAGCAGAAGGAAGTTGGTCGAGATAGGACGTGTCGCCTTCCTTGATAGCCAACTTCATCAGAGCGAGCGGCGTAGCGCCCGTCTCGGCATCCACATAACCCATTTGTCCACTGAGCGGCCATGAGGTCATCTGAACAGGGAAAGAGATAAGCAGGAAGACACGACCGACGAGTGCAGGGTTAAAGGGGTTGCAGCCGAGGCCGCCGAATGTCAGCTTGCCGATGCCAATGGCTGCAAGAGCACCGATAATGATAATCCATATGGGCAGGTTGGAGGGCAGGTTGAAGCCGAGCAGCAGACCCGTCAGGACAGCACTGCCGTCACAGATGGTCAGGCGCTCGCGCCCAAGAATGAAACGTGTAATAGCCCATTCAAAGAACACACAAGCAGCCACCGACGTAGCCAGTACGATGGCCGACCCGAGTCCGAAGAAGTAGAGCGAGGCAATCAGCGCAGGAACCAGCGCGATGCACACGCCGTACATATTCTTCTGCACCGAATCGCCACCGTGGACGTGGGGTGATAGGGAAATGATTGGTTTCATAAGATAAGACCCCCTCCCCGCTCCCCTTCAAGGGGGAGAGTAGAATGTATCTGAGCGAAAGAGGTTTTCAGGGTCATTTTATTTATATGATTACTATTCTTGAAAAGTTACCACCCCCTCCCTAAAGGGAGGGTGAGGGGTGGGTCTTTTTTATTTTTTACCGATAGCCTCCATGTGGCGTGCCTTGATGATACCCATGACGGTCTGCTTGGCGATGCGGATGTTGTCGAGCAGCGGACGGTTGGAGGGGCAGGTGAAGGCGCAGGAGCCACATTCGATGCACGAGGTGACGTCGTTCTTCTCGCAGCCGTCCCAATCCTTAATGCGGGCCTGGGCCGCAAGGAGGTAAGGTTCGAGCCCCATGGGGCAGGCGCCGACACACTTGGCACAGCGGATGCAGGGGCTGACCTCGCCACGACGGCTCTCCTTCTCGGTCATCAGCAGCAGACCGCTGGAGCCTTTCGTCACAGGCACTTCAAGCGATATCAGCGCACGTCCCATCATAGGTCCGCCACCGATGATCTTGCCGGTATCTGCGGGCAGGCCGCCTGCCTCATCGATGAGCTGCTGCATGGGAGTGCCGATGCGAGCGAGGAAGTTGGAGGGTTGAGCAACGCTTTTACCCGTAACAGTTATAATACGCTCTATCAGCGGCTTATTCTTCGTGACAGCTTCGTAGATAGCATAGACGGTACCTACGTTTTGCACGATAGCGCCAACGTTGATGGGCAGTGCGGGAGGTGCGGGCACCTGACGTCCGATGACGGCGTCGATGAGCTGCTTCTCACCACCCTGCGGGTACTTGACCTTCAGGGGCACGACCTCGATGCCGGGGTACTGCGAAGCCTTCTCCTTCAACAGATCTGTGAGCAGCTTGATGGCATCGGGCTTGTTCATCTCTATGCCGATGTAAGCCTTCGGGCAGTTGACGGCATGCTTGATGAGCTGAATACCGACGAGGATCTGTTCGGGCTTCTCGAGCATCAGGCGATGGTCGGCCGTCAGGTAAGGTTCGCACTCTACGGCGTTGACGATGATGGCCTCGGCCTTGGTGCCAGGAGGGGGCATGAGCTTAACACCCGTGGGGAAGGTGGCACCGCCCATACCTACAATGCCTGCAGCCTTGATGCGGTTGACAACTTCCTCGGCCGTGATAGTGCCGAGATCCTTGAATGTCACGAGCTTGTCGGAGCGATCAATCGTCTCCAGCCACTCATCACCTTCTACGTCTACGACGACGGCCATACGACGTGTGCCGCTGCTGTCGAGCACGGCATCGACTTTAGAAACCTTACCGCTGACGCTGGAAAAGACGGGAACCGAAAGGCCCTTGCCGGCTTCGCCGAGTAGCGTACCGACCTTGACCTCATCGCCCTTCTTGACGACAGGCACGGCGGGTGCGCCGATATGCTGGAACATCGAGAAGACGGCTTGCTTGGGTATTGCCGCTGTGCGGATAGGCGAAGCGGCAGATAACTTATTCTCTGCGGGATGAACACCGCCAATGTGGAATGTCTTCATGATTACTGTTCTTTTGCGGGTTCAACATTTCCCGTCGAAGAGCCGGCGGGCACAATGGTTTCATTTGCAGCAGACTTCTCAGCGGCCGGAGCTGCGGGCTTTGCAGCAGCAGGAGCTGCGGGTTTCTCGGCAGCAGGAGCCTCAGCCTTTGGCTTACGGGGCGGGAAGTTAAAGGCCTGGATGGCGTTCTGCGGGCATTCGTCCTCGCACTTGCGGCAGAGCTTACACTTCTCAGCGTCGATGTAAGCGAGGTTGCCCTCGACGGTGATAGCCTCGAACTTGCAGACTTTCACGCACTTCTGACAGGCGATGCAACCAACGCTGCAGGCCTTGCGCGTCACGGCGCCCTTGTCCTTGTTGTTGCAGAGGACCACGACGCGACGGTTCTTCAGGCCCTTCAGGCGAATCTCGATGACGCCGCGCGGACAAGCCTTGGAGCAGGCACCGCAGGCAGTACACTTCTCATCGTCCACCTCGGGCAGACCCGTCTCGGGGTTCATGTGGATGGCGTCGAACTGGCAGGCTGCCACACAGTCGCCGCAGCCCAGACAGCCGTAGGCACAAGCCGTCTCGCCCGAGCCCAGCATCTGCTGCACGCGGCAGCTCTGTGCGCCGTCGAATTCGGCGATGCGCGGACGGCTCTCGCACGTGCCGTTACAACGCACTACAGCCACTTTGGGTGCACTGGCCTCAGCCTTCATGCCGAGGATGTCAGCCACCTTCTCCATGACGGGCTGTCCGCCTACGGGGCAGAGCAGTCCTTCGAGCGAGCCTTTGTCGGCTGCCTTCACGCATGCTCCGGCAAAGCCTGAGCAACCGGGGAAGCCGCAGCCGCCACAGTTGGCCTGAGGCAACACTTCGGCAACCTTTCCGATGCGCTCGTCTTCATGCACAGCGAATTTCTTAGCTGCCAAATATAGGATGAGCGCACTCACCAAGCCTATGGCTCCAAGAACAATCACTGCAATCAGGATTACATTCATAGTGATTAATAGTTTTTATAGTTGTTTAATTGTTTAGTTGATGCATTGTCAGTTCTTCACAGATCAAAGCTAACAAATCTCTATCAAATGAGTTGTTTAGAGATTTTCAATAATTGACGCAATCTTAAACGAGAAGCGTTGTTGCAGCCGCTTTCGAAGAAAGACATAAACGAAAATATAGTAGAAGGCAACTGTCAGGAGTGCCCAAAGAGCGCCAAGCGTCTCGCTGCCAGAAAGATAAACACTAATGAATAATGTCGGCAATAGCAACACAAGTGGCAGGCCATAAGCAATGATGGCAGCCATCCGGCCATCTGATAAACGACCTTCGAGCTCTACCTTCTGCCCCACCCTATACCGGTCGGCATCAGCTGTGCGCACCTCAACCTCTTTCTCTTTGGCTTCAGCGCTGGAGCACATCTGTTTGACCGCACAACCCGAACAAGCAGAAGATTGAAGAATAAGAACGCGAACACACTCATCTTCAACACTTTTTACAACGCCATCATGCCTGATAACCTCGTTATTTGCCATATTTTGATAAGTTAACTTTGCAAAAGCGCCACAAATATAACATTTATTAATGATGTACACGCGCGCGAAAGGCAAGAAAAGCTCCTTCGTTTAACTATTTTAACACATCAGAGTCAACACGAACTATCACATAAAATAAAGACGAGGAAAAAAGAGCTATGAAAAGATAGGATAAAGCAAAAGAATCAGCACGCAGAAGAAAGAATATGTGCAAGCAGAAGACTGACGAAAGAAGGCGTAGCTTCACAGCCACGCCTTCTGTATGTTTGTTTGGAAGTATTGTAATATTTTGGGAAGTTGGGTTTAAGCTTCTGCAGGAGCCTCCTCTGTTTGGGGTTGTTCCTCAGCAGCTTCAGCCTTGGCAGCAGCCTCGGCCTCTGCCTTCGCAGCAGCCTCAGCAGCCTTCTTGTCGGCTACTTTTTTAGCGATCTCTTCATTGGTCTTCTTCTCTGCTTCAAGAGCGGCGGCAGCAGCAGCCTTCTTGTCAGCAGCGACCTTGTCTTCAACAGCCTTAAGGCCCTTCTGACGATCAGCCTTCCAAGCGTTGAACTTGATTTGTGCGGTTGCCTCATCAAATGCGCCTTTCTTGACGCCACCGCGGAGGTGCTTCATGAGGTAAACGCCTTCACCGGAGAGGATGTTACGCACGGTGTCCGTGGGCTGTGCACCCGTCTCTACCCAGTAGAGGGCACGATCGAATTTCAAATCTACAGTGGCAGGATTGGTGTTGGGGTTGTAGGTACCAATCTTCTCTGTAAACTTACCGTCGCGCGGAGCTCTTACATCAGCAACGACGATGCTGTAGAAAGCGTAGCTCTTACGGCCATGACGTTGCAATCTGATTTTAGTTGCCATAAATGTTTAAAAATGAGTTAATAGGTTTGAAATTATACTGCCAGCTCGTGACAGCGGGCGCAAAAGTACGACATTCTACCGAAATGGCCAAACATTTTGGATAATAAATCTTAATTTTCTATGTTTCTTTGGTGATTTACGAACCTTATGCTATCTTTGCAAATAAATAAGTAACCATCACCGCAACTATCAACTTAAATATATTTTATGTATGGACAAAGAATTAATTAAAAGTTGTGAGGCCAAGGCCCAAGAGTGGCTTTCCTCACCAGTCTATGACGAACAGACGAAAGCAGAAGTGAAATCACTGCTCGATTCTGAGGACAAGACGGCTTTGGTGGATGCCTTCTACCAGAGCCTTGAGTTCGGTACGGGCGGTCTGCGTGGCATCATGGGTGCAGGCACCAACCGTATGAACCGCTACATCGTAGGCGCTGCCACACAAGGCTTTGCCAACTACATCCTTAAAGCCTTCCCTGGCCGCAAGGACCTCGCTGTAGTAGTAGGCCACGACTGCCGCAACCATGGCCGCGAGTTTGCTGAGACTGTGGCTGCCATCTTCTCGGCCAACGGCATCAAGGTCTATCTATTCGAGAGCCTGCGCCCCACCCCGGAGATCAGCTTTGCCATACGTCAGCTACACGCACAGGCTGGTGTCAACGTCACCGCCTCACACAACCCGAAGGAATACAATGGCTACAAGGCCTACTGGGAGGATGGCGCACAGGTGCTCAGCCCCCACGACACCGGCATCATCGACGAGGTGAATAAGGTGAAGGTCGAAGACGTGAAGTGGGAAGGCAACCCCGACCTCATACAGATCATCGGCGGCGAGATGGATTGGGACTACCTGCAGGCCGTCAAGGAAGCTATGGTAGACCAGGAAGTCATCAACCGTCAGAAGGATCTGAACATTGTTTACACACCGCTGCACGGTACGGGCCGCGTCATCATCCCCGAGGCACTGCGCTCATGGGGATTCCAGAACATTCATGTCGTGCCCGAACAAATGGTCATTGACGGCAACTTCCCCACCGTAGTCAGCCCGAACCCCGAGAATTCCGAGGCTATGACTCTCGGCATGAAGTTAGGTACAAAGCTGAATGCCGACCTCGTCATTGCGAGCGACCCTGACGCTGACCGTTTGGCTATCGTCTGCCGCAACCCGAAGGGTGAATGGGAAATTCTCAACGGCAACCAAACCTGTATGATGTTTGCTTGGTACATCATCGCCAACAAGAAGAAACTCGGCCAGCTCAAGGGCAACGAGTTCCTCGTCAAGACCATCGTCACCACCGAGCTTATCAAGAAAATTGCCGACAAGAACGGCGTCGAGATGATGGACTGCTACACAGGCTTTAAATGGATTGCCGCTCTCATTCGCGAGAACGAAGGTGTCAAGAAGTATATCGGCGGTGGCGAGGAGAGCTTCGGTTTCCTGCCCTTCGACAAGGTACGCGACAAGGACAGCCCCGCCTCCATCTGCCTTATCTGCGAGATTGCAGCCTGGGCAAAAGACAATGGCAAGACGCTCTACGACCTTCTGATGGACATCTATCTCGAGTACGGCTTCACGCTGAACCACACTGTCAACGTCGTTCGCCCTGGCAAGACTGGTGCCGACGAGATCAAACAGATGATGGCCGACTTCCGTGGTGCCAAGGCTCCCAAAACGCTTGGCGGCTCAAAGGTCGTCTGCACGAAGGACTATCAGGCACTCACAGCCACCGACGCCGAAGGCAACGTAACAAAGCTCGACATGCCCGCTACCTCCAACGTCCTGCAGTGGTTCACCGAGGATGGCACTAAGGTCAGCGTTCGTCCCAGCGGCACAGAGCCTAAGATTAAGTTCTACATCGAAGCACCTGCCACAATGAATTGCCCGAAGTGCTACCCCGCAGCTTGCCAGGAAGGCATGGATAAGGTAAAGGCCGTGTGCAAGGATTTGGGCATCTAACAGCCGACACATGACCCGCTACTTAGCATTTTGTCAAGGGGATATTCTTCTCACGAGTGAGGGGAATATCCCCTTTGGTGTAAATGCACCTTTTCCTTTGCAGCCTTGGAACGTCGTGACCACTTTACACATTGGCTCTGATGAAGTGAAGATTATAAGGCTTGACAAGCCTGTTGTTGAGGTCAAAGGACTTGAAATGATGGGGCTGCGTAAGACGCACACAGTCCTTTGCGCCGAAGATTATCAACTGGCTGGTAAAGGTGCAGAGTTGCTTTATTGGGATCAGAATACACGTTATTGCGGTTGTTGCGGTTCCCCTACCCGTTGGATGACTGAGATTAGCAAGAAATGTCCCGAATGTGGCAAAGAATGGTGGCCCTCAGTAGCCACCGCTATTATTGTGAGAATCTTACACAATGACCGCATCCTGCTCGTACACGCCCGCAACTTCAGAGGCAACCACTATGGTCTCGTCGCCGGATTCCTTGAGACCGGCGAGTCGCTCGAACAATGTGTAGAGCGTGAGGTGTGCGAAGAAACCGGTTTACGCATCAAGAACCTACGCTACTTCGGTTCGCAGCCATGGCCCTACCCCTACGGACTCATGGTAGGATTCACAGCAGAATACGACAGTGGAGAGTTACGTCTGCAAAAAGAAGAACTCGCATCTGGCGGCTGGTTCACCCGCGACAACTTGCCATCCATACCCGACAAAGCTTCAATTGCTCGCCGCCTTATCGACGACTGGTTAGAAAGCACATCAAAAAATTAGGTTGGCCGCTCAGCCCGATGCGGCCAACCTAATTAGCCGATGCGGCTGGCCGCATCGGGCTGAACCCTTAGGCGTATATATTTCTTAGGTTATAAAGTTATGCTTTGAAATTTATTCCTTCCGCAAAATACGGTTGCCGATTCCACATTAAAACCAGAAAGCGAAAGGCCCATACAGGCTTGAGAACCTAACGAAACTGTAACCTGCGAAAGTTGAGTCATCTATTTATTCGCTGGCGTGCTAAATAAAGCCAGAGAAAAAGCTGTACACTTAGTTTAAAAAGTTGTTGAACTCACACTCATGAGCTATCGATGTCACAGGCCCATGCCCAGGATAAACCATCGTGTCGCCCGGAAGCTTTTTTATAATAGTATGCAACGATTTAATTAGTTGCCAATGATTGCCTCCAGGGAAATCAGTGCGTCCTATGCTTTCGCGGAAAAGACTATCACCCGAAAACACAAGCTTCTGGGATGCAACATATAAGCAGACACCGCCAGGGGTATGACCAGGACAAGGGATAACGTCAAAAGAGAATCCACCTTTAACAACAGGTTTGCCTTCTTCGAGCAAATCGCCCACGGGTGGAGATGCCACCCTTAGTGAATGTCCTATCAATGCCCTCATCTGTTCTTGAATATTCGACAACAAAGGAAGGTCAGAAGCATGCACGCAAGGCTTCAGGCCATAATTCTGATAGAGAAAGTCGGCACCAAAAACATGGTCGAAATGAGCATGAGTAAGCAAATGAGCAACAGGTGTGAGCTTGTGAGCTGTAAAATAAGCCACCATCTCCTCCTGTTCATTAGGATATAGAGCTCCACAATCGATGACTACAGCCTCTCCGTCTTCATTGCTGAGGACGTACGTATTCTCTGCTAAAGGATTGAAAGTAAAAGTTTTCAGCATTGTACGTAAACAACTTTTTTAGTTTCAAAATATTCCTCTTTAAAGTAATCAGAGAGTGGGGTTATGAGTTTTGTATGACTCACGAAAGATGCTTCGCGCTCAAGTTCGCCACCCTTGAGGGCAATCAAGCCATTGGGCAAGGCATTATGAACGACGCGGGAAAGATGCATGCGTGAAATCTTTACAAGATCGGCCAAAGGCATCACGGCTCGAGAGACGACGAAATCGAACTTCTCTTTGAAGCGGATTTCCTCTGCCCGGGCATGTTGTGTAGTCACGTTGGAAAGTCCCAAAGCTTCAACAACCGCTTCACAGACACGGATTTTCTTGCCTATGGAATCAACAAGGTGGAAACGGACTTCAGGAAACATTATTGCAAGCGGTATTCCTGGGAAACCTCCGCCTGTTCCTAAATCCATGACACGTGTTCCATTGCTAAAATTAACGATCTCTGCAATGCCCAAGGAGTGCAAGACATGGTGTTCGTACAGATTATCTATATCCTTACGGGAAATAACATTGATCTTGGAATTCCAATCCTTATATAAAGCATCCAAATCGCAAAACTGTCTGCGTTGTTCCTCTGTAAGATTGGGAAAGTAGCGAAAAATTATATCTGCGGACGTATTTGTCATATTATCTGAACTTTTAGGTATTTACAAATCATGATTTTATGGTTTCACTTGAGCTATATTTTCGGGGAAAGCGGAAGAGAACTGCAAGCAGTGCGAAAGCACCCATAGTGAAAGGATAATATAAATAGGGTATAATCTCTACTGGTGAAATAGCAGCGAGACTTGCAGCCATAAGCAGTTGGGCGCCATAAGGAATAACAGCCTGAGCCAAGCAGGAAAAGGTGTCAAGAAGGCTGGCGCTCTTCCTTAAATCCACGTTGTAGCGCAGGGCAATATCGCGAGCTATCGGTCCAATCGTGAGGATAGCAACTGTATTATTGGCAGTACAGAAGTCCGTGAATACGACAAGACCTCCTATCGTTAGTTCCGCTCCACGAGTGCTGCGGATACGGTTCGTCAATAGACTGATAACAAAATCTATGCCACCGTTATGGCGGATAAGGGCCATGAGCCCTCCTGCCAACATCGAAATTATTATAAGCTCGCTCATACCCATTACACCTTCACCCATTGCACCGAACCAGCCAAGGACATCGAAGCAACCATAATACATGCCTATAATGCCGCTCATAAGAATACCGACCAGAAGTACAACCATTACATCTACGCCAGCTACTGCTGTGACAAGAACTACAATATAAGGCAGCACTTTGAGCATATTCACTTCATGAAGGCTTGGAACCGAATGAATGCTTGCTCCCATGACAATATAAAGAAGCAAAACCAGCAACGCTGCGGGGATAACAATCTGCGAATTGACCTTGAACTTATCACTCATCTTACAGCCTTGAGTGCGTGTAGCCATGATGGTCGTATCAGAAATGAAGCTGAGGTTATCACCAAAAAATGCGCCCCCAACAACCACCCCCACAACGAAGGGAACGCTGACCTGAGTGGCATTAGCAATACCCGCAGCAATAGGAACCAAGGCGACGATTGTACCTACGCTCGTCCCTATGCTCATAGAGATGAAGCATGCTGATATAAACAACCCGGCAAGCAGCAAGTTGTCAGGAAGAAATTGAAGTGAAAGTTGAACAGTGGCATCAATGGCTCCCATGGCTTTTGCCGAGGATGCAAAAGCACCAGCCAAAAGGAATATCCATACCATCAACATAATGTCAACATGGCCGGCTCCCGAAGAAAAGATGTGAATGCGCTCACGCAAGGATTTCCCTGTAGTCACACATATAGCATATACACTCGACAACAGAAAAGCCACAGTAAGCGGGACACGATAGAAATCGCCCGCCACAAGACTAACGCCCACATAAACCAACAAAAAAAATGCTATGGGACTCAGCGAAAGAATGCCCTTTATATCCATGTCGCGAAGGTAAGCTTATTTATCTGAATTAAAAGCCGGAAGAATGCTTTTTTTTTGAAAATAGGATTTAATAATAACTTATTTTGTTATTTAGACTAAAAATTCAAATAATCTTCATATATTTGCAGCAAATTTTAAGAATAAATATTAAACATTATATATCATGGCTAAAATCATAACATTTGGAGAACTAATGTTGCGTCTCTCCCCACAAGGGAATGATCGTTTTATTCAGAGTGAAAGTTTCAGAATTATCCCCGGCGGCGGTGAGGCTAACGTAGCCATTTCACTGGCGAACTATGGGCACAACGCATGCTTCGTTTCAAAGTTGCCTAAACATGAAATTGGCCAGATAGCTTTAAATGCTATGCGACGCTATGGAGTGGACTGCCAATATATTGCCAGAGGTGGCGACCGCATAGGGCTCTATTATGCTGAGACTGGCGCATCCATGCGACCGTCAAAGGTCATTTACGATCGAGCTCACAGCGCTATAGCAGAAGCATCCATTAACGATTTCGATTTTGACGAGATAATGAAAGATGCCGACTGGTTCCACTGGAGTGGTATCACACCGGCTATCAGCGACAAAGCTGCCGAGCTCACACGCTTAGCTTGTGAAGCGGCCAAACGCCACAATGTAACAGTTAGTGTAGACTTGAATTTCCGCAAGAAGCTTTGGACCAGCGAAAAGGCAATAAGCATCATGCGGCCGCTTATGAAATACGTGGATGTATGCATTGGAAACGAAGAAGATGCAGAGCTCTGTCTTGGATTCAAGCCCGACGCAGATGTTGAAGGAGGTAAAACTGATGCGGCTGGATATCAAGGCATATTCAAGCAGATGAGGAACGAGTTTGGCTTCAAGTATGTAGTATCTACACTTCGTGAAAGCTTCTCGGCAACTCACAACGGATGGAAGGCCTTGATCTACGACGGAAACGAATTTTATGAATCCAAACGCTATGACATCGAACCCATCGTAGACCGTGTCGGAGGTGGCGACTCATTCTCAGGAGGTCTTATCCACGGCTTACTCACAAAAGCCACTCAAGGCGAAGCATTGGAGTTTGCTGTAGCAGCCAGTGCCCTGAAACATACCATCAACGGAGATTTTAATCTTGTCAGTGCTGACGAAGTTGAAGCTCTCGCACAAGGAAATGCTAACGGTCGTGTACAACGATAAATTGCATTCTATCGTCAGTTATATTTTACAATTAACAACTTCAAGTTTTACAATCAAATGGCACGATTCGATAAATTGGCCGTATTAGCCAAAATCAACGAGGCACCCATGGTGCCTGTGTTCTATCATAAAGATGTAGAAATAGTAAAGAAAGTAATCAAAGCATGTTATGATGGAGGTGTACGTGCTTTCGAATTTACTAATCGCGGCGATTTCGCTCAGGATGTTTTCTCTGAATGTGTAAAGTTCGCAGCTACCGAGTGTCCAGAACTGGCTTTAGGAATTGGTTCTGTGGTAGATGCACCAACTGCTGCAATGTACATTCAAATGGGTGCTTGCTTTGTTGTCGGTCCTCTTTTCAACCCTGATATTGCTCCTGTTTGCAACCGGCGTCTGATTCCCTATTGCCCGGGATGTGGCACCATAAGTGAAATAGGCAGTGCACAGGAATTAGGATGTGATCTCACCAAACTTTTCCCTGGAGATGTCTATGGTCCCAATATGGTGAAGGGACTCAAAGCTCCAATGCCCTGGTCCAAGATTATGGTTACAGGAGGGGTTTCGCCAGACAAAGAGAATCTGACAAGCTGGTTTAAGGCTGGTGTATTCTGTGTTGGCATGGGTTCTAAGCTTTTCCCAAAAGAGGTAATTGCGGCCAACGATTGGCACTATATTACACAGAAATGCAAAGAATGCTTTGAAATCATCAAGGATGCCCGCAATTAAAATCCAACGCTGATGAACAAGTTTTCAAGAATTTTCCCTTTCGCGTTACTGATAAACATTCTTTGGCTGCAATCATGTGACTGGAAGCGTATTTCTGGTTTAGGAGACAACCCTTCAGACAGCGTTGACGCTCCTTCATACTGCACCGTAGAATTTGTAGACAGCATTAATAGTCTTGAAGCGACAGCCTATCAAGATATAAAAGCTGATTTCCCTGCAGACAACGACAGCAGCGAAGTTGCTCAAAGCGTTTTGACATGGCTGTGTCAGGAAATTCGTCAAAGATGTGTCGCTGATTTCAATGACGAACCTATCGACAGCACTTTCAAAGTAAGCGGCGAGAAAGAGCTTTTTGGCGAAGATGTTGTAACCACGTACGGCAGAAAAGGCTTGCAGAAGATGGAGGAAGAAGTTCGTCAATTGGCTGAGGATGGTTATGCAGGCGGATATAGCAACAACCTAACCATAGCGCTCGAAGAACAACAAAATGAGTATCTTACATTCACGTTGGAACACGACGTGTATTTAGGTGGCGCACACGGGAGTCAGTATCATGAAGGCAAAAGCTTCCGGCGGCAGGATGGCAAGATTTTCTCATGGGAGATGTTCCATAAGTCTAAGACGGATGAGCTGAGAGCTTTGTTAAAGAACGGATTGATAGCATTCTTTAATCAATACGAAGAAAACGTCATCACTACAGATTCAGCTCTGTACGAGCATCTTATTTTAATAGATGACCCAGATACTCCTGAAAATGAGTTGTCTTATGGGCTGCCTCTTCCTACAACGCAGCCATGGATTACACGCGAGGGAATAGCTTTCATCTATCAAGAGTATGAAATTACAGCCTATGCATACGGGCGCCCATTCATTGTCCTGCCCTTCTCTGCAATTAAAGATTGCCTAACGGAGGAAGGATTAACATTCATTCCTGCTGAGTGATATTACGCTAATGATATCCAGAAATCTGTTTGCGACATTACTACTACTATTTGCAAGCGCCACGCTTCATGCACAGGTTGACTTGGTCTTTGATAATGATGTCGTGGGTCACGACATCAAAGTCGGACAATGTATGCCTCCGGCGCTTCGGCAATTAGTCGGAACTAGACAATTGGATATAGTAAAACGGAATCAATCTCCAGCATTATCACATTACAGAAAACGAGCATCCTTAAAAGCATCTACTACTAATAATTCTGACATCGGACCGCTCTTAAAATCAATAAGAGGCCAAGATGAGCCATACAATCTACTCTGCCCTACTTATACGTATGCCGACGGCAGAGTGTCTTCCAGCCCGTGCGCGTCAGGTTGCGTTGCAGAAAGTATCGAACAGATCTTGGCTTACTATAAATATCCTGAAGCGCTACAGGATACTCTTTTTGGATGGAGCACGGATAATTACACTATTACCGACCTACCAAAAGGAACTCGTTTTGATTGGGACAATTATTTATCGGACTATCGTAATGGTTGGACTGAAGCACAAGGCCAGGCCATAGCATTAACGACTCTTGCCGTTGGGATGGCTGTCAAAATGCATTATACTCCAGGCTCCTCCGGCGCCAGCACATATAATGCTGTAGAGCCGCTGAAGAAGGCTTTTGGTTACGGAATGGTGAAATGGGTTGACAGAGTTCTGTATTCTCCTGACCAATGGCATGCTATGCTTCAACATGAACTAATCAACGGACGACCCATCGCATACGTTGGACACAATATGGAAATGTCGGGACATGCATTTAACATTGACGGCATTGACAGCAGAGGATATTATCATATCAATTGGGGATACGATGGGTACTACGATGGATGGTACGACTTAGATTGGCTTAACCCATGGGAGACAACAGACCTTCTACCCAATGGTATCGCTTATGGCTTTTTCTCTAATCAAGGTGCACTCTTCCTGCATCCTTCTAAAGAAGCCCGACCTCTATCTGCCGACTCTTTGGACATCAATGATTTAGGCATTGACATCATCCGCCATGAGTTCCTCCGTACACCAGAGAACCAAGGGTATACGGCGATTGACCTTACATTTGTAAACAATAGTACCAATGACGTAACGTATACCTACGAGCTCTTTACGTACCTGCCGACTGATACCGCAATTTTTGAGCAAGCCGATTACATTGGGATTTCTGCCATAACGATTCCAGCAGGAAGCACAAAGACACAACGCACTTACACCATGTTTCATGAAGCTGGAGATCGCATTTTTGGCATATCCCACGACGATTCAACGATTTGTTATTCTATTCCTATAACTGTAGAAAAGGGAAAAACAGCCAAAATCAATTGGAGCAATCTGCAATATGAACTTAATCCTGAAGAGAATGGTTCCCATTTCACAGCAACCTTCACTGTTGATGTGAACAATCTAAGTACTGATGCTTACGGAAGTGCTATTATCTTTTATTGCCTTTACCCCGAAGGTCAGGAAGCTGAAGATTTCAGGCACTTCGACGTGCTGGATCTTCCCGCTAACGAACATTCTACATTGAAGGTAAAATTCAGCAAGCTCAAACCCGCGACACACTATCATTTTCTTCTCCGAAGCCCTTGGGCTGTCCAAGCATCGGTAGAATTCGACACGCCACAAGCAACGGCCGTGAAGTCGTTGACCAGTGAAATGTACACTGATGATGCTTTCGATTTATATGGTATGCCATGGCAAAAAAGCAGCAAGGGTATAATGATTAAAAACGGAAAAAAATGGTTGAACAGATAATACAAAGATATTATTCAGATAATCCCGTTCTTTTAGACATCCTCATCAGGCACAGCCGAAGCGTCGCTGAAAAAGCTTTGAATGTTGCATTAAAACATCCAGAGTTAAATGCTGACACCGAATTTATTTGGGAAGCCGCTATGCTTCATGACATTGGTATATACTTGACCAACGCTCCGAAGATTCATTGTTTTGGAGAAAAGCCTTATATTTGTCATGGAATCCTGGGAGGTGAATTGCTAAGGCGCGAAGGCTTTCCACGCCATGCCCGTGTAGCTGAACGCCACACAGGAACCGGGTTAACCGTAGAAACCATCAAGAGTCAGGACCTCCCCCTACCCCACATTGACTTATCACCTGAAACCATCGAGGAACAGATCATCTGTTACGCTGATAAATTCTTCTCAAAGACACATCTTGATGAGGAACGAACCAACGAACAAACTCTTATAAGTCTGAGCAAATTCGGAGATGAAAGTGTGAGACGGATGCAACACTGGATTACACTATTTGGATGATACTTTTGAAATAGAAGATATTTATTATTGCTGTCCGCTAAAAATCAAAATGAACATTAAAAATCTTCCGCAATGCCGATAAACAGGCATTGCGGATACTTTTTTCAAAA